>Ga0302324_100004513_pt1 | contig 30742 bp, 20 predicted proteins | sample Palsa_T0_1_FD_201949 | JGI IMG/M metagenome (GOLD analysis project Ga0302324, IMG submission 201949) | Peat permafrost microbial communities from Stordalen Mire near Abisko, Sweden - Palsa_T0_1 | ecosystem: Environmental > Terrestrial > Soil > Palsa > Peat permafrost | place: Sweden: Abisko... | reverse complement strand
CAAAGAAGAAGACGTCGCCATCTGGATGCGGTTCCATCCCGCCGATGCCGCGGCGCGGCAAAGGCGTGGTTTCGGCCGGGATGAGGACCAGCATAGCGAGGCGCCCTCCTTTGTTGGGGCGACCGAAGAAAGCGAGCGTTTCAGCCAGGACCAGGAGTGGATGCCGACGACGGTGCTCATTGCCAAGAGCACCTATGTCTGGCTGGAGCAACTCTCCCGCTACTATGGCCGCCACATCCATCGCCTGGATCAAATTCCCGATGAAGAGCTGCGCCGCCTGGCCGGGCACGGAATTAATTCCCTCTGGCTGATTGGCGTGTGGGCAAGAAGCGTGGCCTCGCAGACCGTCAAGCAGCTATGCGGCAACCAGGACGCTGTGGCTTCGGCCTATTCCCTCTATGGTTACGACATTGCCGATGACCTTGGAGGCGAGCCGGCCTACAGGGGCCTGCGCGACCGTGCCCTCGCTCATGGCATCAGGCTGGCCAGCGATATGGTGCCCAATCACATGGGCATCGACTCCAGCTGGGTCATCGAACACCCGGAGTGGTTTATGTCTCGCTCCGATAGCCCCTATCCGGCGTATCGCTTTGAAGGCCCCGACCTCTCCCGCGATGGGCGGGTGGAGATCAAGATTGAGGATCACTACTACGAGCAGACGGATGCTGCCGTCGTGTTTCGCAGGCGCGACAAATGGACCGGCGATACCCGCTACGTGTACCACGGCAACGACGGCACCAGCTTTCCTTGGAACGACACGGCGCAGCTGGACTACCTGAACCCGGCAACCCGGGAGCAGGTGATTCAGACCATCCTGCACGTGGCGCGGCTGTTTCCCATCATCCGCTTCGACGCAGCGATGACCTTGGCTAAGCGCCACTTTCAGCGGCTGTGGTTCCCCATACCCGGCACCGGCGGCGCCATTCCATCGCGTGCGGAGTACAGCATGAGCAAGGCCGATTTCGATCGTGCCATGCCGGAAGAGTTCTGGCGCGAAGTGGTGGATCGGGTAGCCCAGGAGGTCCCCGGCACCTTGTTGCTGGCGGAGGCGTTCTGGCTCATGGAAGGGTACTTCGTGCGCACCCTCGGCATGCATCGGGTTTACAACAGTGCCTTCATGAACATGATGCGCGACGAGGAAAATGCAAAATATCGCACCGTGATCAAGAACACCATAGAGTTCGATCCCGATATTCTCAAGCGCTACGTGAACTTTATGAGCAATCCCGACGAGCGCACGGCCATCGACCAGTTTGGCAATGGCGACAAGTGCTTTGGGGTGGCGACCATGATGGCTACGCTCCCTGGGCTGCCGATGTTTGGCCATGGCCAGATCGAAGGATTTACGGAAAAGTATGGTATGGAATTTCGCCGCGCCCGGTACCAGGAAGATCCGGATAGTGGATTGGTAGCGCGCCATGACCGCGAGATTGCGCCGCTGCTGCACCAGCGGTGGTTGTTTGCGGAGAGCGAAAACTTTCTTCTGTACGATTTTTACCGGCCGGACGGTGCGGTGGATGAGAACGTGTTCGCCTACTCCAACCGTCGCGGCGATCACCGGGCACTCATCATCTACCACAACCGCTTTGCCACGACCTATGGCACCGTTTACCAATCCGCCGCTTATGCTGACAAGGCGGCGGGCCACCTGCGCCAGCAGTCGCTGGGTGGCGCGTTTGGGTTGCCCAATGACGGCAACTTGTTTCTAGCATTCCGCGATGTGACAACCGGCCTGCAGCATCTGGAGCGGGCGTCGAAGATTGTCTCCAACGGCTTCTCTATCGAGCTGCAGGCGTACAACTGCCATGTGTTCCTCGATTGGCGAGAGCTGCGGCCGGACGAGGAACATCGGTGGGATTTGCTGTGCGACTCCCTGAACGGACGCGGCGAGCCCAGCTTGGACGAGGCTCTCCTGTCCCTTGAATTGGCACCGCTGCATGCCAGCCTGGTTGCGCTGTTGCAGGACGATTTGATCGCTCAACTGGCTGCGACTTCCGAGCCGTTACCGGTCTGCGGGGCTGAGGCTACGGAGTCCACCCCGGCGGCCCGGCTGTTGCAGCGAGTGGAGGCTGTCAGCCTGCGTTTCGCCGGAGAGGCACTTGCCATCTACGCGCGCAAGACCGGCGTGGCGGTGAGCGTGGATGAAAAGGTCCTGTGGCTGGGGATCTGCCGCAAGGTGCACGCACTTGCCGCCCTGCCGGCAATCGAGGCGGAATTCTCCACCGCGTGGTCCAGCGAAGCCAAGCTGGTATTGCCGAGCAGCAGTCCGCGGCTGAGCCCAAGTGAGATTTGGGGCCCGGCGCTTGCGTTCTGTGTTCTGCAGAGTGTGGCCGAATCTGTGGGGAGCAAAGACACGGCGGTTTCAGCTTTGGAGCTTTTCGATCGTCTTCGTTTGCGCGAATCTCTTGCTCGAGCGTTCTCTGTTGGCGGCGAGGTTACTGAAGACGGCTGGCGCGCCGCGTCACGGGTGAGAGTGGCTTTCCTTTGCCAGTCGCTTCCGTCGAGCCCAACGGATTTCGCCGGTTTCTCGCGCGGGCTGTGGGAGGATGGCGACGCGCGCTGGCTGATCAAACTGCACGAGGTGACGGGAGAGTGGTACTTCAACAAGGAGCTTCACCAGCAGCTTGTGTGGTGGACGCAGTTACCTGATCTGCTGCAGCTCGCCGCCCCGGTTGAGAAAAAGACGCGGGTTGGCCGGTCAATCAAGGCGATCGAGAGGGCGGTTGAGGAAGCCCTCGAGGAGGCGGAGGAAGCCGGGTTTCGCCTCGCTAAGAAGAAGGAAGTCGCGGTGAAGCCGGCTGAGCGAGAAAAGGGCGCGTTGACAACATAAGGCGGGGATCCCAAACCGCGGGCACGGCTGATGATAGACATCCCACCCATAATCTCGCGAAAAGCGCCAGATATGGGGCACCCCCTATTTACCCACGACAGTTTCGCTCACGGGTAGGTGATGAATGGGATGTCTGTCGTCAGCCTGAAACGAAAAAGCAAAACCATATTCCCGAATCTCAACCCTGGTGACCCCGGTCATGCCTGGATGCGACCGCGGAACGATTCGGGCATCTACAATGGCAAGTGTCATTTACGGAGGCCTATGGCTAGAGCGGTTAGCAAGACCAATCCGGATTCTACGGGCAATACCTCGGGTCCAATTACCCTGGCAATTGATATCGGGGGAAGCGGCTTAAAAGTCCAGGCGCTAAGTCCGGAAGGAAAGCCGATCAGCGACCGGCTTCGCGTCCCTACACCCGATCCGGCGACCACTGGCGCGATTCTGACCGCACTGGATGAACTCAAGGTAGGGGTTCCTCTGTTCGATAGGGTTTCTGTTGGTTTCCCGGGCGTCATCAAACAGGGCAAGACGCTGACAGCAGCTAACCTGGACCCGGGATGGGTCGGTTTTCCCTTGGCCAAAAAGCTGGAAAAACGATGGGGCAAACCGGTGCGCATGGCCAACGACTCCGCCGTGGGCGGCTATGCGGTGATTCAGGGGCACGGCGTGGAGCTTGTAATTACCCTCGGTACCGGGATGGGCTCGGCCCTGTTTACCGAGGGTGTCTTGTGCCCCGGCCTCGAGCTGGGACATCATCCGTGGCGCAACAAAACCTACGAAACCTATTTGGGCAAGCGCGGGCTGCAGAAGCTGGGCGCGAAACGCTGGAACAAGGTGCTCAAGCTCGCGATCGAGCAAACTGCTGCCACCTTCAACTGGGACACCTTGTACCTGGGGGGCGGCAACGCCAAGAAGGTGACTCTCAAACACGGACCTGAGATCAAGATCATTTCCAATGAAGAGGGTCTGTTGGGGGCCATGGCTTTGTGGAGAGATCGATAGCGGTTGCGGCGCCTTCAACTCTTTGAGTTCCTGGACCAGGCGTGGTGCCCGCAAGCTGTGCGCCATGGCGCGACCGACTACCTCGAGGCCATCACCGGCCGGGCGGATATCTATCGCCCCATCCGCGGGGAAATTTTCCACGCCATCAAACAGTGCGGTGCGACGCGCGTAGTCGACCTCTGCGCCGGCGGCGGCGGGCCTTGGCTTAGTCCCGCTTGGCGTTCCGCATTGGCCGAGCATGCCCCGCTCAGCGTGTTGCTGACCGACAAGTTTCCTAGTGCTACCCTTTCCTCCCGGCTGGGTGCAGACCCCGATGTCCGTTGTGTCGACTTTACGGTGGACGCTGCCCACGTCCCTGAAGCCCTCGGCGGCTTTCGCACGATTTTCTCCTCATTCCACCATTTCCCCGACTCCGTCGCGTGGGAAGTTCTGGGGGACGCGGTCTGTCACGGGGAGGGCTTTGCCATGGCCGAGGTTACTTCACGAACCCCGCGGGCATTCGCGATCATGCTGTTGATGCCGATACTGGCCTGGATTCTCACTCCGGGCATGCGCCCGTTCCGCTGGTCAAGACTGCTGCTCACTTATCTGCTTCCATTGGTGCCCTTGGTGGTTTTGTGGGATGGGATCGTCTCCTGCTTTCGCACCCGGACTCCACACGAGCTTCTGGCGCTTACCCGCAGCTTTCCTCAATATGAATGGATCGCGGGCTACGCTCAAGGGGGCTGGCTCACGCCTGTTTACCTGATTGGCCAGCCGAAACAGGGCGCCTGAACGCGTCTTGTTGAGCGGCATCAACAAAATTACATGTTGTTCACGGGTAGCGAGCAACGCCAAAGGCTAGAAACATATCTCTGTCATCATGACCAGCGTTCGCCACATCGGGCCCAATGAGCCAAGCGGATATGACGGCGGCTTGCCCCACGAGCTTGCGCACGGTTTTCACCGGCAAGTCTGGAGTTACGTCTCGCGCTCTCCCTTGCGATCTTTGTGGAACCTGGAAGGGGTATCCCCACGGGTCATCGCAATCAACACCTGGCGCGCCATGTTTGACGATAACCTGCTGGGGCGTTCCGCCGAGCTCGGCTTTTATTTCCTCTTTGCGCTCTTTCCCACCTTGTTGACGGCCTGCTCCATTCTCGGCTTGGCAGCCCGCTCGGCCGTGAACATCTACGAGCACCTTCTGCAATATCTCTCCATCGTTGTGCCTCCCGGCGCCTTAGGGATGGTCATGGAAGCCTTTAACCAAACCACCGCCGCGGCCAGCAGCGGCAAATTGACGTTTGGCCTGGTAGCGGCCTTATGGTCTGCTTCGGTAGGGTTTTCTGCCATCCAGGGGACTCTGAATGTTGTCTACCGGGTGAAGGAAACGCGGCCGTACTGGAGGGCGCGGCTATCGGCGATCGGCATCACTTTTGTGCTCTCCATTGTGGTCACGCTCATGCTGACCACGCTGTTGGGGGCGGACTTCTTTGCCCGTCTCGCGCACCTACACATTTATGACCGTTTCTTGGCATCGTGCGCTGAGGTCGCAATAAGGACGATGGGATGGCTTATCGCCATGGCTTTTCTGTCGCTGCTGTTTGCGGTCATCTATTATTTCGGACCCGACGTGAAGGTGAGCCAATGGCGTTGGCTTACGCCTGGCTCGGCTCTGGGCATCGTGGGCTGGCTCGCCGGCTCAATGGGCCTTCGCCTCTATGTTCATTACTTTAATAATTATTCCGCCACCTACGGTTCGCTGGGCACGGTCATCATCCTGCTCACCTGGTTTTATCTCAGCGGTCTCATGCTGCTGCTCGGAGGCGAGATCAATAGCGAAATCGAGGCCGCGGTGCAGGAAAAGAAGCTTGCAGCGGGGGGAGCGCTGAAACCGGAGTTTGTTACCCCTGCGGCGTCCTAAACCTGAACGCTGTCTCACTTACCGGATCAACCGCGCGCCGCATTCCTGCATCTCACGAGCAGAAAACAGGAGTCGGGCTGTCTGTGAAATCGCTTATTACCAAGGCTCGTCCCACGGTATTGGCGGGTTTCCTTTTGCTCGTCCTTTGCTTAGGGCTAAAGGCTCAGAATCCCACCGAGCCCAGTCAACTTCCCAAAACGCCTCCCGACCGGCAGTCGATGTTGTCGTCCTACGAGGGGCAGAACGTCACCGCGGTAGACATTGCGGGGCGTCCGAATCTCGACACCGGCAAGCTGATACCTCTGCTGCAACAGCGTGCAAACGCACCGTTCTCCAGAGAAAAAATCGATCAAAGCATCGCCACCCTGAAAAGTGAAGGCAAATTTAATGAAGTGCAGCTTCAGGTTGAACCCGAAGCCAACGGGGTACGGGTGCTGCTGATCGCGGAACCCGCGATATGGTTTGGCATCTTCGAATTTCCCGGAGCCGAGAGGTTTCCGTACTCCAAACTGGTGCAAATTGCGAATTATCCGCCGCAGGCCCCGTTTAATACCGGGGATATTCAAAAGGATACCGATGCGCTGCTTCGCTTCTTTCAGCAGGAAGGCTACTTTGAGGTCGAGGTTCGTCCGCAGGTAAACGTCGACCCAAATCACAACGTAGCCAATGTACGTTTCATCGTGAGCCTCAATCGCAAGGCTAAATTCGGCACAGTCGCGATTGCCGGTATCACACCGGAACAAGCGGACAAGATGACCAAGAGCCTTCAGGGAGTGTTGGCACGCGCCAGGGGAGCGGCCATCCGCCCGGGAAAGAATTATCGCCGCGCGACCCTAACCAATGCCCAGAAGTACCTGCAAAAGCGTTTGGAGAAACAGGGAAAATTATCGGCACAGGTAAAACTTGCCGGGGCCGCCTATACTGCGGAAACCAACCGCGCCGATATCCACTACGACGTGCAGGAGGGCCCCACCGTTCATGTCGACGTGAAGGGGGCGCACCTGTGGAGCTGGACACGCAAATCCCTACTCCCGATTTACCAGGGGGTGGGCGTAGACCCCGAGCTGGTGCAGGAAGGCCGCCAGTCGCTCGTCTCTTACTTTCAGGACAAAGGATTTTTTGACGTCAACGTAGATGCCCAGCTCCAGAGTCAGGGCGCGGTGGACAACGTGGTCTACACCATCAGCAAAGGAAAGAAGCACAAAGTGAAGGCGGTGGACGTTTCCGGCAATAGCCAGGTGAAAACGCCGGATCTGAAGGCGCTGGTCACGGTGAAAAAATCGCACCTGTTCTCTCCGGGTGACTACAGCGAGCAGCTGGTTCGCAACAGCACAAAGAATTTGACCGCGCTTTACCAATCCGAGGGATTCAGCAGCGCCAAGGTCACCTCGTCGGTCAGCAAGCAAGATGGCAACATAAGCGTCGCCTTCCACGTTGTGGAAGGACCGCGGGATATTGTGAGTTCGCTCAAGATTGAAGGCGCCGACACGTTCCCGCAATCGCAGTTTGCGCCCAATGGATTGAAGCTTGCTCCAGGCAAGCCCTATTCGCAAAAGCTGGTCGCGGCCGACCGCGCCACTATCGTTGTCCATTATTTACAGGCGGGCTATCTCACCTCCAGCTTTCGCCAAACCGCAACTGTGGCATCGAAGAGCGACCCTCATCACATCGTCGTGGTTTATCACATCTACGAGGGTCCGCAAGTGCACACCCATGACGTGGTCACGTTAGGGCGGGTACGCACGCAGCAACGGCTTATCGACAGGGATGTGGCCGGCATTGTTCCCAAGAGCCCGCTTAAGGAGAGCGAGCTGCTCACTGCGGAGAGCCAACTCTACAACCACACCGGCGTATTCGACTGGGCTGAGGTGGATCCCGAGCGCCAGATCACCACCCAGACAACTGAAAATGTGCTGGTGAAGGTGCACGAGGCCAAGAGGAACACTATGACCTACGGCATCGGGTTCGAGTTGATTAATCGTGGGGGCAGCATTCCCAGCGGTACCGTCGCTCTGCCCAACCTTCCTCCGGTGGGCTTACCATCCAACTTCACTACCAGCCAAACCACATACTATGGGCCCCGGGGAACTTTTCAATACACGCGCAATAATGTACGCGGCAAAGGTGAATCGCTGTCGGCTACTGCGTTTGCCGGGCGGTTGGACCAGCGGGTCGCGGGTTATTACATCGACCCGAACTTCCGGTGGTCACGTTGGGGTGCGACCACTTCTGTGCTGGCCGAGCGGGATGAAGAGAATCCGGTGTTTTCATCGCAAGTGGAAAACGGCAGTGTCCAGCTGCAGAGATTTATCGACAAGAAGAAGCATGACGTCTTTTTCATGCGCTATACCTTCAGCCAGACCGACTTGACGCGAATTTTAATTCCGTCCCTGGTACTGCCGCAGGATCAGCATGTGCGGCTTTCGACCATCGCGGCCAATCTCACCCACGATACCCGCGACAACCCGCTGGATGCGAAAAAAGGGACATTGCAAAGCATTGAACTCGACTTTAACAACACCAAGCTGGGCTCAAGCGTAAACTTCGCAAAACTCACCGGCCAAGTGGCCTACTACCGGCCGACCTTTCACAAAATAGTTTGGGCGAACAGCATTCGCATCGGCCTGGCGCAGCCTTACTCCAATAGCCGTATACCCCTGAGTGAAGCGTACTTCACCGGCGGCGGCAACTCTCTGCGTGGTTTTCCCCTGGACGGCGCGGGTCCGCAGCGGCAGGTTCAGGTCTGCAGCTCGGGCTCTTCGACGGACTGCACGTACATCCAGGTTCCCGCCGGAGGCAATGAGCTGTTGATTATTAACAGCGAGGCGCGCATTCCGCTGCCCATGATCAAAGACGGCCTCGGGTTGGCGGTGTTCTACGACGGGGGAAACGTCTTTCCTAACGTCGGCTTTCATGACTTTACTTCGCTCTACACCAGCAGCGTGGGCCTGGGCCTGCGCTACTCGACGCCCGTCGGTCCGGTGCGCATTGACCTTGGGCATAACCTGAACCCAGTGCCGGGCGTTAAATCAACCCAATACTTCGTGAGCATTGGCCAGGCATTTTAACGGGAATTTCAACGGGGGTAGTCACGTGGGGACCACAGCGTCGCATCAGAAACTTACTCCTCGGCAGAGCCGGCATTCGCGGTGGTTGAGAATAGGGGGGTGGATCGCCCTCAGCGTGGTGGCTCTGTTGGTGGTAGCGGGAATTACCGTCACCCTGGTGCTGCGTAGCGCACGGTTTCACCAATACGTTATCGACACAGCCGAGAAGCAGGCCAGTAAGATCATCGGCACACAGGTACAGTTACAGAACTTTACTCTCCGTCTTTCGACTCTCAGCCTCGACCTGTATGGCTTGACGGTACATGGGGCTGCCCCTTATCCGGATCCACCTCTGCTGCAGGTGGCTCACGCCGAGGTGGGCGTGCGCATTGTGTCCATCCTGCACCAGAAGTGGTATCTCGACAGCTTCGTGGTGGATCGGCCGGTGGTGAAGGTGTTTACAGACGCGCAAGGCCGGAGCAATATACCGGTCATCAAGAGCAGCGGTTCGAGCAGCAGTAACACCAGCCTCTTCGATTTAGGCATCCGGCGCGCGGTGCTTGACCAGGGGATTGTCTACTACAACGATCGGCAAAGCGTTCTCTCCGCGGACCTGCAGAACGTGGATTTTCGGGCTTCCTTTGACAGCACGCAGCAGAAGTACTCTGGCCGGCTCAGCTATGCGAACGGCCATTTGCAATCTGGAACATTCAAGCCCATTCCTCACAGCCTGGAAGCGGAGTTTGACGCAACGCCTACTACCTTCCACCTGTCGCAAGCAAAGTTGACCAGCGAGACCTCGCAGGTGCTGCTTACGGCCACCGTGCAGAACTATAGCCAGCCCCAGATCCACGCGCGCTATGACGCCATGCTCGACGGGAGCCAATTTCGCAAGATACTAGACAACCCCACCGTGCCGGTAGGGTTGATCCGCGCCAGCGGTTCGGTTGAATATCAGCAGGCAGCGAATCGCTCGTTCCTGGACACAGTGTTGGTTCGGGGTGATCTGAACAGCAGCCGGCTTGATGTGCAAACACCGCAGCTCCGCTCGCAGATTAGAAACATCGCGGCGCACTATTCCCTCGAAAATGGCGATGCTACGTTGCAGGATTTCAAAGCCAGTCTCATGGGCGGTGAGGTCACCGCCGCCGGGAAGATGAGCAACATCGACGGCAACTCGCATTCGAAGTTTAACGCTGGGATACGCGGTATCCAACTCGCGGAAGTGAACCGCGCGCTGAAGTCGTCGGCGATGCCCAAAGGGGTAATGTTAGGGGGCGTGTTCAATGGGGCTGCTGATGCCGCTTGGGGCAAGACGTTTGACGATGTAGTCGCGCACGCCGACGCAACGGTGCATGGAAAGGTATCCGGGAACGCCCAGGTGATTCCGGTCGACAGCGCGATCCATGGCACGTATACGGGAAGCAACCAGGCGCTGGCCCTGAAACAGAGTTTCCTGCGTACCCCGCAAAGCACGTTGACGATGAACGGGGAAGTGAGCCGGCGTTCGAGCCTGGACCTAAAATTTCAATCCAACAATTTGAGCGAGCTGGAGACCGTCGCCGACCTTTTCCGCGCGGCCACGCCGGGACAGCCTGCTCCGGCGCTCGGACTCGCCGGCACCGCGTTGTTCCAGGGAACGGTTCGCGGATCGACCAGCGAGCCGCACCTGACAGGGCAGTTGACGGCTTCGAATTTCCGCTTCAATGGAACCGCCTGGAAGGTGCTTCGCACCAATGTGGATGTCGATCCGTCTTCGGCCAGCTTGCAAAACGCCGATCTGGAACCGGCTGGGCACGGCAAGATTACCTTCAATGCCAGCACCGGCCTGCACAAGTGGGCGTTCACGGACAAGAGCCCGTTGCAGTTGGACCTCGACGCCTCACAAATGGACGTACAGGACCTGGTGAAGCTTTCCGGGCAGCAGGTGCCGGTTACAGGTACGCTGGCGGCGACGGTGAGAGTGCATGGAACAGAACTTAGCCCGGTTGGGCAGGGGAATGTCTCGATTACCCGTATCACCGCGTACGAACAACCGGTCAATTCAGTGACGTTGAAATTTGACGGCACGGGAGACGAGGTTCATGGTGATTTGGGCGTCCAGCTGCCGGAAGGAAATGTGCAGAGCAAGGTCAGCGTTCGTCCGCGAGCTAGGACTTACGATGCGCAGCTGACGGCATCGGGCATTCGGCTGGACCAGTTGCAGGCGCTCAAAGCGCAGAATATCGCGGCTACTGGAGTTGTAAGCATCAAGGCCAACGGCGCGGGTACGTTCGATAATCCGCAGCTCGACGCGACGCTACAAATCCCAGAAATCGATATTCAGAACCAGAAGATCGCGAACGTCGGCTTGAAGATGAACGTAGCCAATCATCTGGCTACGGCTAACCTGACTTCTGCCGCGGTGGGTACGCAGATCCGGGCCGATGCGAAGATCCACCTCGTCGGGGACTACCAGGCGGATGCGACCCTCGATACACAAACGATTCCACTGCAGCCCATCTTTGCCATTTATGCGCCCGACCAGGCTGCGGATCTGAACGGGCAGACGGAGATCCACGGCACGCTGCACGGACCCCTCAAAAATCAAAAAGCACTTGAGGCGCACGTCACCATTCCGACCCTCAAGCTGGCTTACGGTAACAGCATCCAGTTAGCTGAGACATCGCCCATCCGGGTGGATTACAAGGACACGGTTGCCACTCTGCAGCGTTCGGGGCTAAAGGGGACGGATACGGATCTGCAGTTTCAAGGGTCGATGTCCACGGCCAACGGCGCGCCCATGTCCCTGTTGCTATTGGGCACCGTCAATCTGCATCTGGCACAGGTATTTGCGCCCGATATCCAGAGTTCAGGTGAACTGAAGTTCAACATCGATACCAAGGGGGCGACCAACAGCCCTGAGCTGGGCGGCCAGATAGAAATTGTCGATGCCAACTTTGCCAGCGGAGATCTGCCGGTTGGCTTGCAACACGGCAACGGTGTGCTGACGCTAACCAAAGACCGGTTAAACATCACCAAATTTCAGGGCACGGTCGGCGGAGGTACGCTCACGGCGCAGGGTGGTGTTGCCTATCGTCCAGGAGTGCAATTTGACTTAGGGCTCGCAGCGAACGGGATTCGCGTGCTTTATCCGCAGGGTATGCGGGAGACTGTCAACGCCAATCTTCGGTTTGCGGGCACGACGGATAACTCAACCTTGGGCGGGCAGGTAACACTCGCCGATCTTTCGTTTACTCCGGCCTTTGATCTAAACAGTTTCATTGGTCAGTTATCGGGGGGCGTTTCCGCACCGGCGACGCCGGGTGTGGCGCAGAACATCCAGTTGAACATCGGCGTGACCTCGGAAAATAACATCAACCTGGTGAGCAGAACATTGAGCGTCAACGGCTCGGCGAACCTGCGGGTGCGAGGCACGGCTGCGGATCCGGTGATCCTGGGACGAGTGAATCTCAGTGGGGGTGACATTATTCTCAACGGCGATCGATTCGTGCTGAATGGCGGGACGATTGAATTCGTGAACCCTTCGCAAACGGAGCCGGTGGTCAATCTTGCCATCAACACCACCATTCAGCAGTACAACATCTCCATGCGCTTCAATGGGCCGGTGGATCAGCTGCGTACCAACTACTCTTCCGATCCGGCATTGCCGGCAGCGGATATCATCAACCTGCTGGCGTTCGGTTCAACCACGGAAGCGAGCGCAATGAACCAGACGCCAACCAACCAGGCTGCGGAGTCCCTGGTTGCCTCGCAGGTAAGCAGCCAGGTGACGAGCCGGGTTTCGAAGGTGGCCGGCATCTCCCAGCTTTCCATCAACCCTGTCTTGGCGGGCGGCACCAGCCAGGGTCCTCCGGGCGCGAATATCACAATCCAACAGCGTGTGACCGGGAATCTCTTCGTGACCTTCTCGAGCAACGTGGCTTCTACGCAGAACCAGACCATCCAGGGACAGTATCAGCTGTCGCCCCGCGTGGCGGTGAGCGCTACCCGCGATCAAAACGGGGGCTTTGGCTTCGATACGCTGATCAAGAAGACCTGGTAGTAGACTGGCACGATGAGTTGCCGGCTGTATCTCCTCGCCTTTCTGGTGGCCTTTGGTGTGCCGTGCTGTTTCGCAGCAAAAGATCTCGCGCCGGCTCCGCCGATGGGCTGGAACAGTTGGGATTCGTACGGGCTTACCGTAACCGAGGCTGAGTTCAAAGCCAATGTCTCCTGGCTGCACCAGCACCTGCAGCCGCTGGGATGGCAGTATGTGGTGGTGGATGAGGGCTGGTACCTGCGGAATCCGGGCCAGAAGGGCGCTGCGCAAGGATTTGTGATGGATGAGGACGGCCGCTACCTGGTGGCGGAGAATCGCTTCTTGTCTTCAGGTTTCAAGCCGCTTGCCGATTGGGTCCACGGGCAAGGGCTCAAGTTTGGACTCCACATTATTCGCGGCATTCCCCGGCAGGCGGTGGACAAGAATCTGCCTATCGCCGGATCGTCGTTCCATGCGGCGGATGCCGCAAACACCACGGACACTTGCCGATGGAATGCGGACAACTATGGTTTGAACGCAAACCCTGCGGCCCAGGCCTACTACGACTCCATCATCAAGCTTTATGCGGGATGGGGTGTGGACTACATCAAGGTGGATTGCATCTCTAAGCCTTATCAAGCCGATGAGATCCACATGATGAGTGCGGCCATCAAGAAGTCTGGCCGCGCGATCGTGCTGAGCCTTTCCCCTGGTCCTACGCCGCTTGCGAATGCGGACGATGTGCGCAAATATGCCCAACTCTGGCGAATTTCTGACGACATGTGGGACACGTGGCCCAGCCCTGCGGGGCAAACCTTTCCTGCTGGTTTGCTAGGCCAATTCCAACGTACAGCAGAGTGGGTGCCGCATATGGAGGTTGGACACTGGCCGGACGCCGATATGCTGCCGCTGGGTTATCTTGGTCCACGGCCCGGATGGGGCAAGCCGCGTGTTTCACGGCTTACCGCGGATGAGTCGCGAACGTTGATGACGTTGTGGTCCATCGCTCGTTCGCCGCTGATTGCGGGAACGAATCTTACCAAAATGGATGCAGCGACGGAGGCTCTTTACAGCAATCCGGAAGTGATTGCGGTGGACCAGCATTCGCGGGAAAATCGGCAACTTTTGCGCGCCGGGTCGTTGGTGGTATGGAAGGCTATGCCTGACTCCGGGGAGGGGCGTTATTTGGCGGTGTTTAACCTGGGCGAGAAGGTGCAGGAGGTAAGCTACTCCTGGAAAGATTTGGGATTGCCGGAGGGTAGTCACACGGTTCGCGATTTGTGGGCACGCAAAAGTCTTGGCTCGGCGGCTTCGCTCAAGACAAAATTGGCTCCCCACGCGGCGATGCTTTATCGCATAGGTTGATTGCGTACGATCGCTTGCGTACGCACCTCAGTGTTTGCGTGAGAACCAGAGAACAGAAACCGCAGCCTGTCTAGGCGGTCTTCTCGATCACTGCCTCGGGGCGTTGCGCGTATTCTGCCCAGGAGCCGTCGTACAGGCTGACGAGCGGGGCGCCGGCGATCTCGAGGGCCAGGGCGAGGACTGCGGCTGTGACTCCCGACCCGCAGGTGGTTGTGATCGGTCGTTGCAGATCCATGCCCTTGGCGGCGAAAATCTGAGCCAGTTCTTCGGTCGGCTTCAGATGGCCGTCTGCGACCAGTTCGGTGAAAGGAAGATTGGTAGCTCCAGGCATGTGGCCGGAGCTGATGCCGGCCCGGGGTTCGGATGAAGCTCCCGTAAACCGGCCGGCGGAGCGGGCATCGAGAATTTGCCCGCGCTGGGCGATCATCTGCTGTATCTGCGCAAAATCATTTACGGCATCAGGGTCGAGTTTCGCTTGGAAACTCGCAGGTACGCGGTCAACGTTGCCGGAGGAGGTAGGAAGACCGGCCTCGATCCAGGCGCGAAGCCCTCCGTCGAGGATGTAGACCTCCTGGGCTCCGAAGCTGCGCAGCATCCACCAGGCCCGCGGTGCGGAAAAAACGCTTTCCTGTTCGTAGACACAAATGGTCATGCGATCGCCAATACCGAGGGCCGACATATCAAGCGAGAACGCCTCTGCCGCAGGCAGCATGTGAGGCAGGGAGGTCCCGTGGTCGGAGAGCTTCTCAATATCGAAAAAGATGGCGCCGGCGATGTGCCGGGCAAGATATCGGGCATGGGTATCGACCGGCGGCGTGACCCCTACGGGAGGTAGTGTAGCATCCAGGATTACGGTGCCCGCATCGCCCATGCGGCTGGCTAACCACGAGGGAGTAACTAAAGGATTCATGCATCCAGCTTACTGCCTCGCGAAACCCGTTTGCGCTTCTTCTGATAGCCTTCCCTTAAGGATTGCGGTTGAAGGTTCACCTAAGCTCTGTGAGGCGCCAATGACGAAGTCGACGAGTTTTGCAGCAGACATTCTCCCGCTTTTTACCGAGAGGGATATTCACGCCATGAGCAAAGCGTTCAATCTGGCGAGTTACGATGACGTTAAAACGCACGCGCCGGCCATCTACGACCGCATTCGAGGAATCGGTGGTGCGGTGATGCCGCCCCCGCCGCCGAGGGGAGAAGGTCCATGGTCTCAAACTCGCATTGAACTGTTTGCTCAATGGATGGCGGACGGTTACGAGGCTTAGGCGCAGTCTATGGCTTCGCGTTGGTGGTGTGTTTGCCGGCAGGACGAACACGCCGCCGCGCTTCCCCGCACCCCGAGGCTGGTTGTGGTGGTGGAGATCGGCACGGCGGCGCAGAACCTCAATGGCTAGTCCTGCTCCCGTCGGGGGCGGAGAGCATGCTGACAGCGGGGCCGGGGCTGCCCGAGCTTAGCGGCCGAATAGGGGAGCTGTTCGCATACTCCTTCAATACCCGCTTGCCTTCCAGGTCGCCGACGTAGAGGTTCCCACTGTAATCCACGGCGAGGCCTGCGGCGATGGGCAAGCGGGCGGTCGCCACCGTGCTTTGGGTATACCTTCCCTCGGATGGCGTCTCCTGTAGTACCTGAGTGCTGCCGGTGGTAACGTACAAGTCCCCGGCGCCGTCGACCGCAAGTCCACGCCCATAATAGCCTGCGAGCACCAGCTTTGATTGGTAGCCGCCATTTGCGGGTGTCGACTTCCATACGTCTCCGCCGCTGACGTAATACACATTCCCGGCCGCGTCGACCGCAAGCCCGTTCAGCGAATTCGTGCCACTCGTGGTCGGTGCCAGCACGACACTCTGGGAGTAGTGGTCCCCCGATTGCGTCTCTTTCAAAACCCGGTTATTCGCGTTGTCAGCGATGTAGACATTGCCCTTGCCGTCCACGGCGATCCAATCGGGCTGCTTAACATTGGAAGTAACAGTAGTTTGGCTGTAGCTGCCGTCAGAAAGAGTCTCCTTGTAGACCCCACCGCTGATGCCCAGATAGATGTTGCCAACGCCATCTACGGCGATTCCGACTTGTTTAAGCCCCTGGAAGCTGGCGACAACGGTTTCGCTATAGGCACTGCCATCCGGCGAGAGCGTTTCCTTCAGTACGCCATTGCTCTGGGCGATGTAGATATTACCGCTGCCATCCACCGCGACCCCAAGAGGACTGTTGATGTTGCGGGACTCAATCCGGCTCTCCAGGCCGCTGAAATCCGCTGCGGTTACGAAGGCATGAGCCGCGGGGCAGAGGGCCATTCCGGCGGCTACAAGGAACATCGGTGTACGGGAGACGACATGCCGCCAGGTGGAGGCAAAGTAGTTACAAAACGCATTACCAGGTCCGGCAGAAAGGTGGCACATAAATCACTCCTCAATCGAAGAAATGAACTTCACTAGCGCGACAATTGACCCGTTGCTACTTGATCCTGGCCGAGTGCGAGATACCTGGTTGGATACCTTGCATCCTCGGCCACAGACCGCTGGTGAATTGCCACTGTTGGTGAGCTTAATACTTTTGGGGCAGGTTTCTACAACCATTGGGTAATGCGGGAGGGGATTGTAGTAATGGCTTACGGTAATTCCGGCTGGTTATCAGGAGCAAAAGCTCAGCCGGCACGGAGAGTGGCGTACAGTATCAGCAAATGTGACGATATGTCGTCATCTCCATGCTTAGCCGTTAAAAGACATCTCTAGTGCTCAACCAGGCCGTAACGCTCCATGGTCGCAGCGTGCGTTGATCAGTGTTATACCGTTGGCCCATAGCCCTTCACGAACGCACGTGGTAGCCAAGGCAGCGCTGGTTCTGGTGGATGGATTATTCTTCTGGCACCCTAGTCCAATAGTAAGTGCGACTGCACAACCGTCAGATGGTAAAGTCTTTTCCTGAGAGGCCGATTATCCCTTGAAGCACCGCCCGTTCAGAATCTGGATCGAGCCACCAACTCCTCGTGGCAAAGGGCGGTCGGTATCCCACCCGACGCTCCGGCGCCCCGTCGTCACTCGACGGCTTCATCGGCTAAGGGCGTGAGCCAAGTGCAGGGGCGCGGTCTTCGCGCAGTCGGACAAATTTCTTTATCTTCTACGGTTACCGTTATCCTCGCCGGATGCGCAGGGTTCGCAGGATGGCTTTTTCATATCAACGCGCTCCGAACGCTCGGCGTCGGCACAGCGTCGATGAAGGTGACGACCGCAAGCGCGCTGTTGCTGATGGGAATCTCGATGCTGGTGTTCCGTCGCGATCCCATTTTTCCAACGACGCTTTACCTGGGGCGAGCGGCTGCCTGGTCGCCATTGATGCTGGCCTTGCTTACGCTGACCGGTTACGCGTTGAGCTTCGGGTTTGGAATGTCCGGGCTTGGTACCCATCACTGGTTCGCGACGGCGCCACACCATAGCGAACGGATGTCGCCGCCTACGTCGCTGGGCGTGGCACTGCTGTCGGCCGCTCTCTTGCTCCAGAACGCCACAAAAAGCGCAACCAGGGTGAGGGCGCCGAGGGTCGCCCAGGCCCTCGCTGTTGCAGGCGGCAGCATCGGGTTGGTAGGTGGAGTCGGCTATATTTACAGCGCCGTCTCCTCGGTCAAAACGCGATCGTTCACCGGCATGGCTCTGCATACCGCCTTCGCACTCGCGATTGCTGCCGTCGGTATTGTGTGCTCCCGGCCGCAATCGGGTCTGGCGGAGCTCGTGCTATCGCGCGGCCCGGGAGGCGCGATGGCGCGACGTCTGTTTCCCACGGCATTGGGGGCGCCTCTTCTCCTTGGCTGGCTTGGACTGACCGGCGAGCGCGCAGGCTATTACGGGCCAGAGGTTGGCGTCGGCTTGTTCGTCATCGTGCTGTTGATCGTGTTCACCGAAACGATTGTGTCGGCCGCGACAGCGATCGATACCACCGATCAGGCGCGACGCAACGCAGAGCGAACCACTGCGCTGCAGATGGAGGTGAAAGAACGCATCCGGGCCGAGGAGCAGATGCGTTTGGCCAAAGAGGCTGCAGAAGTGGCCAACCGGGCTAAGAGCGAATTTCTGGCTAACATGAGCCACGAGATACGAACTCCGCTCAACGGCGTCATTGGCATGACGGATCTGACGCTCGATACTTATCTCACCGCTGAGCAGCGCGGCAATCTGGAAACGATCAAGCTTTCTGCGAATTCTCTGCTTAGGGTAATTAACGATATCCTCGACTATTCCAAGATTGAAGCCGGCAAGGTCGAGCTAGAGACCATTACCTTTAATTTAGTGGAGTGCGCCGAAGAAGCTTTGAAGACACTGGCCTCACAAGCCGATGATCGGGGGCTGGAGCTTACCTGTGACTTTGTGCCCAACTTGCCGGAAGTGGTAGAGGGTGACCCTGGGCGGCTGCGCCAGGTCATTCTTAACCTGGTGAATAATGCGATCAAATTTACTCATCGCGGTGAAGTCGTACTCAAGGCTGAGTTGGAAAGCGAAGATCCATCCGCCAGCGTTGTACGATTCACCGTTAGCGACACCGGCATCGGTATCACCCCTGAAAAGCAAGCAGCTGTTTTCTCTCCTTTCACGCAGGCCGATTCGTCCACCACCCGTGAGTACGGCGGAACCGGGCTTGGGTTGACGATCTCAGGGCGGCTGGTCGCGATGATGGGAGGCAGAATCTGGGTGGAAAGCGAAATTGGGAAGGGCACTAAATTCCACTTCACGGCACGGTTGAAAGTCCTCAACGAGCACAAGCCGAAAGTCCTCGCGCCCACGGCATCTTTGGGTGGCCTGAGGGTCTTAGCCGTCGACGACAACCGGACTAATCTGCGGATCCTACAAGGGACGTTGATGCGTTGGGGAGCGGAGACCATGTGCGTCCAAAGCGGTGGTGAAGCGTTATCGCAATTGGAGTCGGCGCGCGAAGGTGGCCGTCCCTACCAGGTAATGTTGACCGATGTGCACATGCCCGGCATGGATGGTTTCGGACTGGTCGAACAAATTCGAGGAAGCTTGGTGTCATCGCCAGTATCCATCGTGATGCTTACCTCAGGCGGTCATTGGGGCGATAGGGATCGCGCCCGGGGGCTGGGAATCCAAGCGTATCTTCAAAAGCCCGTTCGAAGGCGGGAATTGCTTTCTGCAATGATGACGGTATCCGGGCGCGGCCACACCGGCTCCCTGCCGGTTGGGGTCGCGCAGACCGGGACACGGCCGCAGCCCAAGAGCCTGCATATTCTTCTGGCCGAGGACAACCCGGTTAATCAAGCAGTGGCCACCCGTCTGCTCGAGAAGCTGGGCCACTCGTTCGCGCTTGCCCAGAACGGCAAAGAAGCGCTGTCACTGTTATCTATGCATCCTTTTGACCTGCTGTTGATCGACATTCAGATGCCGGAGATGGATGGACTGACGGCGACCCGGAGGATTCGCGAGCAGGAACAGTCGACTCGCATTCACCTGCCGATCGTTGCCATGACGGCCCATGCCATGAACGGAGACCGCGAACTTTGTCTCGAAGCCGGGATGGACGGATATATCTCGAAGCCGATTAATCTTCAGCGTTTGGAAGATGCCATTTCCGGCGCGATACGTGGAGTTAACCCTAAAGGCAGATGAACTCTCGAGGGTGGCCCATTCAAGCCTTCTTTTGGCTTGAGTGGGGCAGTTCTGTGGGTGGAGCGAGTTTCCCCGCCGCGCGTTCGCATCTAACCGCGGTCCATTCGGATTCAATCTCTACGCGTCCCTCAATCCCCGTTGCATAGTGCAGAAAGCTGCTCCATTGCCAATCTTCAGGGAGTTCGCACAGCCCGCGCTTAACCGGATTGCGATGAAGGTACCGCAGTTTCTCCAGAAACTGTGCACGATTCCGGATATTGAGATCGTAGTAGCGCTTTTGCCAGAAGTGTTCCGCCTTATCGATCAATCGGCGAGATACTCCTTGCTTTAGAGACTTCAATGCAGTGGCTAATGGTTCATGCTGCGGTTCTCCGATGAGCAAGTGGACGTGCTCCGGCATGATCACGCACCCATAGACATACAGGTCGAAGCTGCGCCTGACTCGCTCCAGAGCAATCTCGAACGTTTCCATGGCTGTGCTTTCCAGAAAAGAGGGACGACGATGATAGCAGCAGAACGTAACGAAGTGGGTTTGTCCGGATTCTTGAAAGCGTTTTAGATTCCAAGGCACCGAGCCAGCTTACGCCGCTGATTTGCCCCACTCAAGCCAACAGAGGGCTTGAATGGGCCACCCAAGCTGTATTTGCAGGATAGAGAGTTGCAAACAAGAGATTTGCAGATGATTCACCAATCCTTGGTAAGCGATTGAGAGTTTAGATTCAACTCATGAAGTGGTGATTAGCCCACTCAAGCCAGCAGAGGGCTTGAATGGGCCACCCTAACGGTATTTGCAGATAGAAAGTCGCAAACGAATAGATCTCAGGAGCTTTTCTGAACCATCGCAGCCCGATCAAGCGCAGCTTTCACTTCTTCCAGCGCTTCCTCAGCTTCCACCGCTGGGGTCCCGGCGAGATAGAAGTCTCTCAGCTTGACCAAGGCAGCCATCAATATCTCATTAATTTCGATCAAACGTGGCAGCCAGGCTTCGAGTACAGCGTCCACGGCGGACTGCGGGTCTGGATGGGCTACTGCCTTCACAGGAGGTTTCTTGGGTGAGTCCATTCCTTTCAACTTGCTTGGCAATTCGCCTGGTGGCAATAACCCTTTGGTAAGTAGTCGAATCACCCGTACTACGGGCAACTTCAAACAGTAATCACCAGGATGGGTACTGAAACCCGGCTACGGGTGTCCGAGATTGGACATACAGTCTTCCTTGCCAGAACATAGTGAGCCTTCGGCTCCAAGCATTGCAAGGCATTCTTTCCGGAAGAGGGAATCACGCCATCGCCGGGTCGGGACCGCGGACCAGCAGGGCGAACATACCGATGAGCATGAAGCCGATCCCGGTGGCGCATACTCCAGGCCAGTGGTATTTGCTCCAGACGGCTGATCCGGCGAGAGAACCGATGGATCCGCCGCTGAAGTAACAGATCATATAAACAGTGTTGATCCGATTGGGGGCACCCGGTTTCAGCGTCAAGACGCTCGACTGGTTTGCCACTTGAGCAGCCTGGGCGCCGGCGTCCAGCAGAACGACGCCTAAGAGCAGACCCCAAAGGTGAAAACCCAACCCCCAGAAGATGACAAAGGAGGCTAGCACCAAGGCGATGGCTATGCGCACGACGAAGCGAGGACTGCGGCGGTCGGAGAGGCGGCCGGATATGGGGGCGACGCCGACTGCCACAGCGCCCGCAAGTCCGAAGAGGCCGGCGGCCTGCGCGCCGTAATGATAGGGAGGCGTACCCAGCAAGAAGACGAGCGTGGTCCAGAAAACACTGAACGCGGCGAAGAACATAGCCGCTACGGCAGACACCTGGCGTAACTTGGGAAGTTCAATGGCGAGTCGCCAAATCGAGCGCACCAACTGGCCGTATGAAATCTTAGAGTGTGAGTGGATTTGGGGGAGAGTGAAGCGAAGTGCCGCGGCAAAGAACAAGGCGAGTCCGGCCGCCAGCCAGAACATGGCTCTCCATCCAAAGTGGGCGGCGACAAACCCGCTGAGCGTGCGGGCTAGCAGAATGCCGAGAAGAACTCCGCTCATGATGGTTCCGATGACTCGGCCTTGCATTTCTGGTGTGGAGAGGTCGGTGGCGAGCGGAATCACGATTTGGGCGATGACGGTCGTGACACCGATAAGGAAGCTGGCCAGCACCAGCGAAAGCAGATTGGGGGAGAGTGCGGCTCCGGCCAGCGCGAGCGAAACGCTAAGGAAAAGAGAGACGAGGAGACGCCGCCGTTCCAGGAAATCGCCTAAGGGAATGAAAAGCGGCATGCCGGCGGCGTAGCCGATTTGGGTTGCGGTGGCGACATAGCCGGTCTGGTGAGCCGAAGCGTGGAGGGTTGCGGCGATCTCCGCGAGCATCGGCTGGTTGTAATAGATGTTGGCCACGGCTACGCCTGAGGCGCCGGCGAGCATCAGAGTCAGACGGCGGGAAAGAACGGGAGCATTTTGCATTCCTGCTTCGACTATACGAAAGGAGAGACATGAAGAGCAGCGCACCGGAAGTCGGGATACCCGAGGTGAGTCCTCCAGAGGCTCGACTGGAACAGTTGCGGAAGGCCGTCGATGAGGGTGTGTACCGCTCGCTCTCTTGGCGCGAGGCGCAACTCGACGGCTTGCTGCGGTTTGTCACGGAGCACGAAGAGGCGATGCTGACGGCACTGAAAGTCGACCTGGGACGATGCGCGGCTGAGGCTCGGCTGGCCGACATTCTCATGGTGCGGTCGGAAGTGAAGCTGATGAGGCGCAACCTGCGGCAGTGGCTTCGACCACGGTATGTTCCCACTCCACTAGCGGGGCAGCCGGGAAAAAGTTGGGTGCAGCAGGAGCCGTTTGGCTTGGTGCTCATTTTGGGGACATGGAACTATCCCTTTCAGCAGATCCTCCTTCCGCTCGCCGGTGCTTTGGCTGCCGGCAATGCCGCGGTGGTCAAATTGCCGGAGACCGCGGTTGAGTCGGCATCGCTGATGGCGAGAGATCTACCACAGTACGTTGATCCGTCAGCGGTCATCGTGATGAGTGGAGGCCCGGAAACGGCATCCGGACTTCTTGCGCAGCGGTTTGACAATATTTTTTTCACCGGTTCGAGCCGTGTAGGGCGCATCGTGATGAGGGCAGCGGCCGAGCACTTGACGCCGGTGACGCTTGAGCTTGGAGGGAAGAATCCGGCCCTGGTTGCCGCGGACGCTCCGCTCGAGGTGACGGCGCGCCGCATTGCCTGGGGGCGCTTCATCAATGCAGGACAGATTTGCGTTGCCCCGGATTACGTCCTGGTGCCGGAGAAATTGCGCCTGCCTTTGATTGACGAGTTGGGACGCGCCATCGTGCGATTTTATGGAGCCGACCCACAGGGCAGCCAATCGTACGGACGCATTGTGAACCAACAGCACTTTGCGAGGTTGGTGGGGTTGATGGGTGAGGGCAGGATTGCGATTGGCGGGGAACGAGACGCGGAAGATCGTTACATCGCGCCAACCGTGCTTACCGATTTGCCTGCGGGAGCAGCTGTGATGCACGAAGAGAGTTTTGGTCCGATTTTGCCCGTGGTTGGCTATCACTCGCTGGAAGAAGCCGTGGCCTTCATCAGGAAGCGGCCGAAGCCTCTGGCGCTCTATCTGTTCACGAAGGATCGTTTGCTGCAAGAACGGATGCTGCGCGAGACAAGCTCAGGGAGTGTGGTCATCAACGACGTGGTGGTGAACCAGATCGTGCCGGGGCTGCCGTTTGGCGGTGTCGGCAATAGCGGGATGGGCAGCTTTCACGGGCGTTACACATTCGATGCTTTCTCGCGCTACAAGGCCGTGATGCGGCGATCGTCGTGGCCCGATCCGGATCTGCGCTATCCACCCTTTAGCGATAAAAAGGATCGGCTTGCGCAGTGGTTGCTTTCCCTTTAACCGCCAGTCTGCATCGGTAGTCCAACAAGGATGATGCAGCGTTTCCACGAGAGTCCCGCTGAACTGCAGGTCCCTCCGCTACGCTTCGCTTCGGTCGGGATGACAAGGGGAGCGTGGTACTTCCATTAGAGATCGATTTATAGGATGGAGAGACCTGCAGTTCAGCGGGACTCTCGGGAAACGCGGATCGTACGTTTATTAGGGTTTAACAGTGGCGGTCCTTAGGAAGTCAAAGTTTCCCGAGCTTGAAATCTGAATGTTGGCCAGCCTCTTCGTGTGCACCAGCACTGCATCCAGATACCATAGGTTGATCGATGGTAACTGGGCGGCTAAGATCTGCTGCACCTTCACGTAGTCAGCGCGGCGCTGGGCTTGGTCTCCCGACATACCCGCTTCGCGGATAAGGGCGTCCAACGCGGGGTTGGCGTAGCGGCCGCGATTGGCGCCATGCGGCGGGAACATCGCGCTGTCGTAGGCATAGCGAAAAATATCCGGATCTTCGTTCCCACCTAGCCAACGCAAGGTGTACATCTGGAACGCACCTTTGCTGATGTCGGCATAAAAGGTGGCGAATTCGAAGCTCCTTACCTCCAGAGCAATGCCTATGTCGCGCAATTGCTGTTGCAGAATCATCGCCAGCAGGCGGCTGGTCTCGTCGGTTGAGGTCTTCATCGCCAGGCGAAAACGAATGCCCTCTTTGTCTCGCGTCCATCCCGCGGCATCGAGCAGCGCGTTCGCCTTGGCTGGATCGTACGGATATTGCTCGACGTCTCCCGTCCAGGCCCAATGCTGCGGCGGCAGCAGACTTTCCGCCAACCGGGCGCGGTCCCTCCATAGGGAGCGAATGATCAACGGCCGATTCATCGCGTAGGCAATGGCCTGACGCACGCGAATGTCTCGCAGCACAGCGTCCCGGGTGTTGAACGAAATGTAATTCAGGTTCGTCCCGGGGCCGTCCTCTACCTGCAGGTTGGAACGCTTACTCAAGGCATACACCATGTCAGCGGTCAGGCAATTAATGCAAACGTCGGCTGAACCCTTCTCCAGTTCGAGCGCCCGGGTGATCGCGTCGGGCACGACGGCAAAGCGGATCCTGGCAATTCCGGGAGCGGGCTGCCACGAATGTTCATTTCGTTCGAGAACCACCTCGTCATCCTGCATCTGGCTGACAAAGCGGAAAGGGCCGCTGCCTACCGGATGGAAAGCGAAGTCCCGGCCGCTGCCCGCGGGAACGACGCCAAAGGCGCCATCGGAGAGATTCCACAACAGGGCGGCGTCTGGTTGTTTCAAATGAATCACCACCGTCGCGGGGTCGGGCGCATCGACGTGATCGATGCGGGCCAGCGCTCCCGCCTTGGCCGTGATCACGGCGCCGTTGCGCATGGAGTCCAGCGTGTACTTCACGTCGGCAGCGGTCAGCGGCTTTCCGTTTTGAAAGTGAACGTCGGTGCGCAGGTGAAAACGATAAGTAAGGGGATCGGGAATGTCCCAGCTGGTCGCGAGCCAGGGCTCCAGGGCAAAATGCGCGTTTTTGTGTAGGAGGCTGTCGAAGATCAAGCTCGCGATATGTTCCGACTGGCCATCGACGCCGATCCGTGGATCAAGGCTGGTGGGGCTGCTCTCAATCACCATGGTCACGGTTTGTGCGGGCGGCCGGGCGCTAGCACATCCGGCCAAACCCAACGTGAAGCAAAAGGCCAACACCCATCGGTCACACATAGGTGATCTCACCCAGGATCACCGGCCGCGCAGCGCCGGTTGCCGAAGGGATATTCCCTGGACGCCGATGCCACGTTTCATAAGCCAATAAGGCGAAGGCGGCCGCCTCTTTGGCTTCGGCCGGAAGCCCCAGATCGTCGCTTGCCTGCACCGTACACCCCTGAGGCTCCAACTGCTCCCGCAACATCTTCATGAGCGTGAGGTTGCGCGCGCCCCCGCCGGAGACAATAAAATCCACCGGCGCTTGATTCATGCTTTTGAACAGGAAGCTGGAGTAAGCCAGCCCCACGCTGCACGCAGTGAGCGCAGTAGCGGTGGCGATCGCATCTTCCGGACTGCCGCCTGCGCTGGTGCAGGCCTCGAGAAATCGGGCAGCGTAATCGCTGCCGAATTCTTCTCGCCCAGCAGCCTTGGGAGGCCGGGCCTGAAAGAAAGGTTCGCGTAGCCGCGCGCTCACCACACTTTTGATTACCGAGCCACGGCTGCCGGTCTTACCCCCACGGTCGAACGGCTTACCGAACAGCTGCTGCATCAGTTGATCGATCACCATGTTTCCCGGACCAGTGTCGAAGGCCACCACTTGCAGCGGCCCTACTTTCGGTGGGAGCGCGGTCAGATTGCCGATGCCTCCCAGGTTTTGCAGCACTCGGCCTCGGGTTGGGTGGCGAAAAAGCACGTAGTCGAGCAGCGGGACCAGGGGCGCACCCTTTCCCCCAACCACCATGTCAGCGGGGCGAAAGTTCGAGACCACGGGAACGCCGCTTCGCTCCGCCAGCATTGCCATCTCACCAATTTGCCAGGTACAGGCCGCGTCGCGGCCGAGATAGCGCGCGGGGGTAGCCTGGTGATAAATCGTTTGCCCGTGGCAGCCGATCAGATCCAGGCGGCAGGGATTGCGCTTTAGGGCTGCTTCGAGCGCCTCGGTGTACGCCTGCCCCAATCGCCAATTCAGCCGCGCCAATTCCGCCGTCGCAATGGACTCGGCGTTCATCGATGCCAGCACGGCGCGCCGCAGTGCGGGCGGGAAAGGGAAGCCGGCGTGACCTAGAAGTTTCAAAGCGGGAAATTCGGGGTCATCCACATTGGGTGCGATGTGGGTAAAGGCGACGTCGATGCCGTCGGCCGAAGTGCCGCTCATAATTCCGGCTACGGTCATCGGTGTCAGCGCAACACTCATGCACCACCCGCTTTGGCGACTTGCCGGGTAAAGTGCTCAACCGCTGTACGCATTCTTTTGACCCCCGCGCCGGTTGGCGAAGGGGGCATTGGTTTAGTCGCCACGTTTTGTACTTTCACCGCAGCGCGGCGAAGCAAGCGAGCGAAGGCGGGCGAATTTTCTGCTTCCCGCAGTAAGGCCTCGTAGGCTCCGAAGATCAATGCCGCATCGCGGCAGATTTCTACCAGGTGAGTGCCGGCCGCAACCGCAGCGACCGCCGCCTCCGCCATGCCGGTGTATTTGAGGATGCCGCCCATTTCCATATCGTCGGAGACGATGAGGCCTCCGTAGCCCATCTCCCGTACCAGAACCTCCCTGATCCAGTACCCGGACACTGAGGCCGGCTCAGGGACGGCAGCCGGATAGGAGGCATGCGAAATCATCACCATGGGAAGTTGCTTCACCAGCTGCCGGTAGGGCAACAGATCTTCCTTCCACAGCAAGTCGAGCGGCTTGATGATTACGGGCGTGGCATGGTGCGAGTCCACTTGCCCGCTGCCAAGGCCGGGGAAATGCTTTCCGCAACCGAGCACGCCTTGTTGGCTTAGCCCCTTGACAAAGTGGCTGGCGTATCGAACTACCAACTCTGGATCGCCGGACACGACGCGGGTAGTCATCACTTGTTCCGAGGCAGGGGTTCTCAGGTCGAGCACGGGAGCAAAGGTGGAGTTGAACCCCAGCATGCGCACTTCCTGACCGATGAGAGCCCCATGTTTCTCGAACAGCGCCGGCTTGTTGGTGGCGGCGACCGCGAAGGGCGCAGGCGTGGGAGCGATGGAATCGCGCAGCCGGTCGACGGTTCCTCCTTCAACGTCGACGCAGCGGAGTAGTGGACCCTCGACGGAACGAAGCAGGGCATGAGTTTGCGCAGGGCTCTCGATGTTGCGGCGAAACAGGATCACTCCACCGGGCCGCAACAGCCGCAGCCATGCCGTCTCGAGGGCGCTGAGTTGCGTGCCTTCAAGGCCTACGATGAGCACCTGGCCGGCAGCCTGGCGCAAGCTGAAGGTGCTCACGAATTCCCCCGGATCTCGTGCTTGAGTTCCTCCAGGAGATTCAGCGCTTGCAGCGGCGTTAGTGTGTTGGTGTCGGTCTGCTCCAGCCGATCGAGGATTCTCTGCGACAGAGGGGTGAACATGGTGAGCTGCAGCGGAGCCTCGGTCTCGTGGGCGACATTCCGCTTTTCTGATTGCTCATGTTGCCGCAGCACCTCGCGTGCGCGCTTGATGACCGATAGGGGCAGGCCGGCTAACCGCGCCACCTCGATGCCGTAGCTCTTGCTGGCTGCTCCCGACTCGATGGAATGCAGAAAAACAATACCGTTGGGGGTCTCCTTGACCGCGACCCGCAGGTTTTTCAATCCGGGCAACTGCTCGGCCAGCAAGGTGAGCTCATGGTAGTGGGTGGCGAACAACGTTCTGGCGCCAACCTGGGCGTGCAGATATTCGAGTGTGGCCCAGGCCAGCGAGAGCCCGTCGAAGGTCGCGGTGCCGCGGCCCATTTCGTCCAGCAGGATGAGCGATTGCGGCGTGGCGGTGTTGAGGATGGTGGCGGTCTCGGTCATCTCGACCATAAAGGTGGAGCGGCCGCGGGCCACGTTGTCGCTGGCTCCGATGCGGGTGTAGATCCGGTCCACGATGCCTAACCGCATGCTTTTTGCAGGAACGAAACACCCCATTTGCGCCATGATGACCAGCAGCGCCGCCTGGCGCAGATAAGTGGATTTACCGCCCATGTTTGGCCCGGTGATCAGCAGCAGGCTGGGTCCTCCGGTTTCGACATACAGGTCATTGGCAACGAATTTGGTCTGCCCTCCGGCTTCCAGCAGGCACTCCACCACCGGGTGGCGGGCGCCTATTGTTTCGAGTACTGCGGACTGCACAATTTGAGGCCGTACGTATCTTCGCAGCGCGGCAAGGTGGGCAAAGTTGGCCAGCAGGTCGGCCTCGGCAATGACTCCGCTGGAAACGCGAATGCGGGCGGCAGCCTGCAGGATGGTTTGGCGCAGGGCGGCGAAAATGCGCTTTTCAATCTCGATGGAGCGCTCATGCGCGGTGAGCACGCTGATCTCATATTGCTTCAGCTCAGGGGTGGTGAATCGCTCCGCGTTGGCCAGGGTTTGCTTGCGCTCGTAGTCCGGAGGCACCAAGGCCAGATTCGCGCGGGTGACCTCAATCGCATAACCAAAGACATTATTAAAGCGAACCTTTAAGGAATGGATGCCGGTCCGCTTGCGCTCCCGCTCTTCGATGGTGCTGATGGATTGGCGGCCGTTGGCGCCCAACCCACGCAACTCGTCCAGCTCGGCATCGACGCCGGAGGCGATCGCCCCGCCGTCGGCCAGGTTCACTGGGGGCTCGGGCAAGAGCGTCCGCTCCAGCTGTTCACGCAGGTCCTGCAGCTGGTCGAGCCGGGCCGCACAAGCCAGCCAGCGCGGGGCCCCTAGCCGTTCTAAACCGGCGTGGAGGTCGGGCAGCCGGGCCAGCGAGGCTCCCAGGCTGGCCGCATCGCGGGGCCCGGCGCTGTCGAGCGAAATGCGGGAGAGCATGCGCTCCATGTCCTGAATGGCAGACAAACTCTTGCGCAGATGTTCGCGTTCGATCAAATTCTGGGCGGCCGCTCCGACCGCTTCCAGGCGTGAGCCGATTTCCGCCTGGTCGATCAGCGGGCGCACGATCGACGAGCGAAGCAGCCGTTTGCCCATCGGGGTCATACAGCAATCAAGATTGGTGAAGAGCGTCGCCTCATTGGCGCCGCCGGTCCAGAGCGGTTCAATCAGCTCCAGGTTGCGCACCGTCACCGCATCGAGCTGCAGGTTTTCGGCGCGCTCGTAGTAACGGATCGTGTTAATGTGCTGCAACTCAATCTGCTGGGTGCTGCGCACGTAGTGCACCACGGCGCCGGCGGCGACGGCGGCCGCGCGGGCCCCGGACAAGCCAAAACCCTCCAGTCCGTTGGCCCCAAGCTGCCGTTCCAGCTGCGGGATGGCGTAATCGGCGGTGTAGATCCACGCTTCCAGGCGCGTTTTGGTGCTGATCTTTTCGAGCTCGGCCTCGACTTGCGGGTCGAACGGCGGCAGCTCTGCCGACAGCAGCAGCTCGCTGGGCTGGGCCTTGATCAACTCATCGACGCAAAATCCCAGGCTGCCGGCCCCGGTGAACTCGGTGGCGCGGAAGTCGCCGGTGGACAGGTCGAGTAGGGCCACGGCCGCTGCGGACCCCGCCACATGCAGAGCGGCCAGGTAGTTGTTCCGTTCCGAAGCCAGTCCCGGATCGACGGCGGTGCCGGGGGTGAGCACCCGGGTAACTTCGCGGCGGACGATCTTTTTGGTGAGCTTGGGATCTTCCATCTGCTCGCAGATGGCGACCCGGTAACCCTTGCGCAGCAGCCGGGAAAGATAGTTGTCGGCGGCGTGGTAGGGGACCCCGCACATCGGCACGGATCGTTCTCTATCTCTCGCGGTGAGTGTGATTTGCAGTTCGCGAGCGGCAACCTTCGCATCTTCGAAGAAGAGCTCGTAAAAATCTCCCATGCGAAAAAAAAGCAGGGCGTCGGGATTTTGCCGCTTGGCTGCCGCGTACTGGCGCATAAGAGGAGTAGCGGTCGCGTCGGCGGCTGGAGGAGTAGTAGACACGGGAAACGCCAGCATATCGCGAATGACATGCTGGCGTTAAATCAGGCGACGCGAGCGGGTTCCTGATTGACGTGGGCGTCAGAGCCGTGTTGTTTAACCATCTTGTTGTAGATCCCCAACAAAAGGAAAGGAGCCGCCCACTGTCCGACAAACAGGGCATGATGGTCCTTGCCGGTGGTCTTAAGGATGAGCGAACCCACAATCGAGGCAAGAGCCGCGCCAAGGAAAAAACTGGAAGGCAGCTTGGCGGAGTAGCTTTCCATCATGGCAGTGGTTTGATCTTCCGGTATTTCTCCGGCGCGTACGCGATAGTCCATTTTCAATCTCCTGGGAATACGGTTGAGACGTTGGAATTAACCTCTCCCCGGCTGTGAGGTCGAGCTTGGCTAAAAGGATGTACGCGTTCGAGGGCGAAGGGCCGCGAAAGGCCCAAAGTTGAACAGGGTCAAATTTCCCACGAGTTTTTTTGTGTTTCGTGTATGGAATGTTTGTTTCAAG
>Ga0302324_100004512_pt1 | contig 30746 bp, 28 predicted proteins | sample Palsa_T0_1_FD_201949 | JGI IMG/M metagenome (GOLD analysis project Ga0302324, IMG submission 201949) | Peat permafrost microbial communities from Stordalen Mire near Abisko, Sweden - Palsa_T0_1 | ecosystem: Environmental > Terrestrial > Soil > Palsa > Peat permafrost | place: Sweden: Abisko... | reverse complement strand
CCAGCATAAGCGGGACCAGGTTGAACAGAAGATAGCGGAGCTACGCAGCCAGATTGGAGGGACTGCGGCTTCCCGGCCGGCTCCCGCCGCGGCTCACGGAGCGCCCGCACCTAAGAAACGCACTATGAGCGCGGCCGCGCGCCGGCGCATCGCTCTGGCCCAAAAGAAGAGATGGGCCGCTTACAAGGCCGAGCACAGCACCAAAGCGGCGGCTCCACCCAAGCCGAAAAAGCGCGTAATCAGCGCGGCCGGGCGGGCTCGTATTGTGGCGGCCACCAAGAAACGGTGGGCGGCGTACCGGAAAGCCCAAGAAGCTCGGGCGAGCTAGGCCCGGCCCCACTAGAGACTAAACCGGCTATCCGCCGCGGCGCGCTGTCTGTAAGGACCGGCACCATATCCATGGGTGTGTGCCGATGCAGAATGCGTTGCGTCCGATTACACCGCTATACTGGCTCTGTGCGCCCGGCTTGGAAGACATTTCCGTATCTCCTGCGGCGAAGCATTGTTGCGGCGGCGGACGACAACTGCTTCAGCATCGCCAAGGGCGCAGCCTACTCCGCGTTGCTGTCTTTTTTTCCAGTGCTGACGTCCGCGGCCACCCTACTGATTCAAACGCACGCCAGATTCGTCTTCGACACCATCGGGACGGTTCTTGCGCAAGTGGTCCCGCCCGGTACCGAAGACTTGGTCATCCGGCACTTTCAGGCCCACGGCGCACGCCCGTGGCTGGTGTTGGGGGTAGCCGCGCTGGTTTCATTATGGGCGGCTTCGAGCGTCTTCAAGAGCCTCATGGAAGGCTTTCAGGCCGCATACCGCGTGCCGCGCAGCCGCAATTTCTGGCAGAATACGGGCGTGGCGGTTTTGCTGGTGCTGTTGTCCGCAGCGCCCCTGGTGGCGGCTTCCGCGCTGCTGCTGTTCGGCACTCAGGTGGAGAACGCGGTCCTGGGTTGGATGAAGGTGGACCCCCTGTGGAATCCCTGGGCCTGGGCCTGGGAATTAGTCAGCCGCCTGGGGCGGTACGCCGTCGCGTTCGCCACCACCATCCTGGTGACCATGCTGCTGTATTACTTCGGACCAAATCGCCCGCAGCGCTTTGGCGCCTTGTTTCCAGGAGCGGCGCTGGCCACGGTGCTTTGGATGCTGGCCACCAACGGCTTTGGCTGGTATGTGCAGCACGTGGCGCACTACAACTTGATGTACGGCAGCATCGGCGCCAGCATCGCGTTGCTGGTATGGATGTATCTGATAGCCGCCATTGCGCTGCTGGGGTGTGAGTTCAACGCGGAGTATGAGCGGCTGGGCAAGGCGCCCGCGGGGTAGGGCAGGCCAAAAGGGGATGCAAAACTGTGCGCAGCTACGCCTTGACCGCGGATCCCGTCCGGCGCTCTCCATTCTTCCGGCTAGGGCCCTGAAGACTGGGCGGCGCGGCCTCGCGAGCGCCGCGCCGCGCCGACAGGATCTGAGCGGGCTTCTCCCAAACGCCTGCGCCGGCAGCTTGCGAGAGCAGTGAGGTGACCAACTGATTCAGGCTAACGTTCTCCTGCTTGGCCATTTGGGCCAGCCGCCGGTGCAGGCTGCGGGGAACTCGTTGCACCCACTTCCCGCCAGGCAGCACCGGTTCAGGCGCGGGCACCGGAACAACGTGGCCATTCTCAATACACTTTTCTAGCCAGAGCCTCTGCATCTCTCTCAGGCTCTTGATCGCCTCTGCTTCGTCGCTGCCGTGCCCGGTACACCCGGGCAGTTCCTCGATGTGCGCGACCACATCGTTATCCTCATCGCGACGCAGCACGGTTGTGTACGGCAGGGTCATATAGTAGGCGATATTTTTCACGGATTTATTCATCATAAAGACCTATGTCGATCATCGCATCGACGCAAACACCGAATTTCCCGTAACAGTTCAACCCGAGTTGGTTAAGCAGTTTAATCATGCCGCGCAGCAGGCGTCCCCACGAGTGGGGACGCGGCACGCAGAGTGCGTGCGCCACGCATCCACCGTTTCCGGCTGGCGTGCGCCGCGGCGAATAGCGCCAGGAACCCCACCATCAATCCCACCGATGCCCCCAAACCGATCCACTGCGGTTGCAACGAGTGCAACCAAAGCGTCAGCGTCACGTTGACCAGCACTGGGATGAACGATGCGCCCAACGCCAGCGCGGGACGGTCGAGCGCGAACAGCGCGCGTCCGGTCAGCTCCAGCAGGCTCCAACCGATCAGGCTAGGCGCCAGTCCCAGGAAAACCGTCGAGACCAAGCGGGTGGATTCCGCGGTGAAGTTGCCGCGCTGAAACAGGATCGCGATCGCGGGTTCGCGGAAAGCCAGCGCGACTCCGCATCCCGCAACAGCGGCCAGCGCCGCCACACCGAGCGTCTTGTCGATCAGATGGAAGGCTTCGCGCAGGCGCAGTTGGCTGCGCAGACGCGCGATCTCCGGCAGCAGCGAATTGGAAATTGGACTCACCAGGAAGGCCAGCGGCACGCTGACGCCGCGCATGCAATAATCCAGCGCGGCAGCCATGCCCGGCCCGATGTGGGTCGCCCAGGCGCGGGTGAAGACGATGTTCAGCGCCAGGCTGACGGCATACAGCGAAACCGCCACGGGCCTCCCCAGAATTTCGCGCCAATGCACTCTTGCCGGCGGCAAGTTGCGGGTTTCCAGACCCGCGCGCGCGCAGAAGTATACGGCGGCGTACTGCACCCACGCTCCCACCGTGTAACCGATGGCGAACCCGTAGACGCCCAGCACGCGCCACAAGCTCGCGGCGCCGGCGATGGTGAACACATTCAGGCAGGCTTGATAGAAAGCGAATGGCGCGAAGCGCCGGTCCGTATATAACAAGGCGCAATTAATGGCCGCCGCGCCGGCCGCCATAATGGAGAACGCCGAGATGCGTAGGATGTTGACGGACGTGTGATAATAGCGCGGGTCCAGGCCTGGCGCCAGAACGGCGATGAGCCACGGCGCGGAAACCACGATAGCCAGCGTCAACAGCGAAAACAGCCAGGCGAACCACTGATTCAGCTTCAGGAACAGCACCGTGCGATCGGCGCCTTGCCGCCCGGTAAGCATGGGCACGAAGGCGAAGACCATGGTGTTGATGAGCACCGAATTCAGCGCATCCAGCGGTCCCACGGCCACCGCCAGCGAATCCGCCTGCGAGTGCGTGCCCAGCAGGTAGGCGGTCAGAGCCACACGCACGAAGCCGATAATGTTGCCGGTGACGATGCCGGCCCCGATGGTCAAGCCGCTGCGCACCAGCGGACTTTCCACCGCCCGAGCCAGGACTCGTTCAGCAAGGGCCGGGGGTGGGGAATCCGTACTCAGGGTTGCCTCAATTGGAGGACGGCCCGAGCCGGCTGAAAGCCGTCCCCAGGGGGGACCCCAGGGCAGGATTGCCCGGCCCTCCTCCCGGCTAGGATGCTGCGCGCGCGGCGGCCAGCGCCGTTTCGTAATTCGGGAAGTCGGCGACTTCCTTCACATACTCCGCGTGTTTGATGGTGTTGTCCTTGCCCACCACGAAAATGGCGCGGCTTTCAATGCGCAATTCCTTGATCAGCGTGCCATAGTGGCTGCCGAACGAGCCATCCTTGTGGTCCGACAGCATCTTGACCTTGTCCACTCCGAAAGCGCCGCACCAGCGCTTCTGCGCGAAAGGCAGATCCATGCTCACGGTGAAGATATCCACGCTGGGCATCTTGCCGGCTTCTTCGTTGAAGCGTTTCGTCTGCGCATCGCACACCGGCGTGTCGAGTGAGGGCACCACGCTGAAGATGCGCACGTGGTCTCCGGTGCCGGCGAGCGAAACCGGCTTCAGGCTGCCATCCACAACTTCGAAATCGGGCGCAGGGTCGCCCGGCTTTAGCTCCGGCCCGATCAATGTCTTGGGATCTCCGCGCAGTGTTGTTGCTCCTGGTCTTTCCATTTCTCCTCCTGTTGTTTGGGTGATTCCGCTATTGTAACAACTGGGCGAACTCCGCCGCGTCCGCGATAGGCAGTTTGCACGCGTAATCTTCGCAGACGTAAGCGGTAGCCTGTCCGCCGATGGCCGTCATGTCCGCCACGGTTGGGAGGTAGCGGGCCAGCGACGGGCGCGATTCCGCGTTCACCAGCAGCACGATGCGATGCGGAACAAAGCGGGAGTGCAGCGCGGCAAGCATCCGGCGCGTATCCGGCGCATCGCGCTCGCCCACGAGGATGATCTGCTTGGGCTTCGAAACGCTGAATTCGTAAGCCACCAGCATCTGCGGCACGCCCACCGGTGCGGCCACCATGCGCGATCCAAAAGCCTCCAGAGCGCGCGCGGCGGACACGCGGAAATCCTGGCGGCCGGTGCTCTGCGCAAGCCGCAGCAGGTTCAGTACGGCGATGGAATTGGCCGAAGGCTCCGCGCCATCGTAATCGTCCTTGATGCGCATCACCAGCGTGGGATCGCCCGCGGCGGTGCTGAAGAATGCGCCGTTGCCGCTATCTTCGAACAGCTCCGCCTGTTTCTCCGTGAGCCGGATGGCCAGTTCCAGATCGCGCCACTCGAAGCTGGTTTCGTAGAGATCGAGCAACGCCTGGGTGAAGAACGCGTAGTCATCCAGGAAGCCGGGGATGGCGGCCGATCCCTGGCGATAGCGCCGCAGCAGGATGCCAGTGGTCGGGTCGTACATGCGGCCGACGACGAAATCCGCCGCGCGGCGGGCGGCATCCACATAGGTGGAATCGGCCAGTACCGCGCCGGCTTTGGCGAACGCGGAAATCATGAGCCCGTTCCAGGCAGTCAGGACTTTGTCGTCGAGGTGCGGGCGCACCCGCCGGCTGCGGGCTGCGAGCAATTTGTGCGAGGTCTCGAGAATGGCGGCAAGACGTGCGGGGTCCTCCTCCGCGTGCGCCTGGTAGAGGATGTTCTTTCCGGTAAATTCCTGGTGCGGGTCGTTGCGGACATTGCCGTCCGGCTCGACGCCAAAACGATGGCAGAACCACTCGGCCGCGGGCTGGCCCGCCACGGCTTCGATCTCGGATTGCGTCCAGACGTAGAACGCGCCTTCGCCCTTCTCCTCGGGATGCGCGGCGTCGATTACGCTATCGGCATCCTCGGCAGAGTAGAAACCGCCGTCCGCATCGCGCATGTCGCGCAGCACGTAATCCAGGATGCCGCGCGCGGTCTGGCTGAACGAAGCGTCGCCGGTGATTTGGAACGCCTCGAGGTACGAAATGGCCAGTTGCGCCTGATCGTACAGCATCTTTTCAAAGTGCGGGACGAACCAGCGGGCATCCACCGAATAGCGATGGAAGCCGCCGCCCAGTTGGTCGTACATGCCGCCCTTGGCCATTTCGCGCAAAGTGGCCGCCGCCATATCGAGGGCTTCCTGGGTCTTGGTACGGGCATAATATCGCAACAGGAAATTCAACGCGACCGGGCGGGGAAATTTGGGCGCTTCTCCGAAGCCGCCGTAACGCGCATCGAAGCTGCGCCGGAAGACGTAGAAGCAGGCGTCCAGGGTGTCTTTATCGGGGCGCAAGGCGGAACCCGGTCCGGCGGCAGCCACGGATGATCGTGCGGTCAACTGCTCGATAGCCGCGCGGCTGGATTCCTCAATGCGGCCGCGGTCCTGCAGCCAGGTTTCCGCGACGCGCTCCAGCACCATCGGGAATCCGGGATGCCCGTAGCGCGACTCGGGGGGGAAATAAGTGCCGCCGTAGAAAGGCTTCAACTCGGGCGTGAGCCACACGGACATGGGCCAGCCTCCGCCGCCCGTGCTGGCCTGCACGAACGCCATGTAGATGCGATCCACATCGGGGCGCTCCTCGCGGTCGACTTTGATGGCCACGAAATGCCGGTTCATTACGGCGGCGATGGCCTCGTTCTCGAAGGATTCGCGCTCCATCACGTGGCACCAGTGGCAGGTGGAATAGCCGATGGAAAGGAAGATCGGCTTGCCCTCCCGGCGCGCCTTTTCGAACGCCTCAGGCCCCCAGGGATACCAATCCACGGGGTTGTGTGCGTGCTGGAGCAGGTAGGGGCTCTTCTCGTCGATCAACCGGTTGGTATGCAGTACTTTTATCATAGCCCGCGATGAAACGATTTGCGAACACAGATCACTATATAACTTAGAGCGTGAACGGCGTGTCCTAATCGCTGCCTGTAGCCCACCCCATCGCCGCCAGCATGATTTTCCCGCCCGATCTTTCAAGAATCCCGTTCACGCTCTGAAAGGGAAGGCCGCCTTAAAAGGCGGCTGCCGCCAAGATTGGCCGCCCCACAATTTGTGCATTGGTACCATAAGCAAGGATGCTCACACAGCTTCAGGGCAAAGCGGGACTTCTCCGCCAACTCGGATTCGTCAGCGCCACTGCCCTGGTGGTCTCCAACATGGTGGGGATGGGCATCTTCGCCACTACGGGGTTCATGGCGCGGGACCTGGGCAGCGCCAAACTCATTCTGGCGGACTGGCTGGTGGGCGCGTTGTTCGCCTTGGCCGGCGCTCTCAGCTACTCCGAACTGGGCATCAATTTCCCGAGCTCCGGCGGCGAATATGTTTATCTGACACGCGCATTCGGTCCGGCCTGGGGTTTCATGACCGGATGGATCTCCTTTTTCGCGGGCTTCTCCGCGCCCATCGCAGCGGCGGCTTTGGCCTTCTCGAGCTATTTGGGATACTTCTATCCTTCGCTGAAGGCTGAAAACGCGCGCTATGTTTTCGGCTCGGGGGCCTTCACCATTCGCTTGGGCGGCGAGCAGGCCATGGCTTGCCTGCTGATTGCGGCCTTCAGCGTTCTGAATTGCCTGGGAGTACGGCGCACGGCCAGGGTGCAGAACGCGCTGACCGCTACAAAGATAGCGGTGATCGCCGGTTTCATCGCGCTGGGATTCATGAGCGGCTCGGGAAGCTGGCGCCATTTTTCCGAGCCGGCCGTACGCACCGCGCCGACCACTTTGCCGGAACAGTTTGTGATCAGCCTGCTGTGGGTGATGGTGGCCTACAGCGGTTGGAACGCAGCCACCTACGTGGCGGAAGAGCTGAAACACCCGGAGCGGACGCTGCCCGCCGCGCTGGCGGCCGGAACTGCGCTGGTAACCGCGCTGTTCATCGGACTCAACCTGATCTTCATTTACTCCACGCCGCTCGAATCCATGAAGGGCGTGTTGGCGGTCGGATCGCTGGCGGCCTCCAATTTGTTCGGACCGCAGGTGGCGGGAACTTTTTCCGCCTTGATGGCGCTCTCGCTGATGGCTACGGTGAACGCGGAGGTGACCATCGGACCGCGGGTTTACTACGCCATGGCCAAAAACAAGGCATTCTTCAAAGCCGCTGCCAAGGTGCATCCGGTTTGGCACACCCCGGTAACCGCGATCGTGAGCCAGGGCCTTTGCGCCATGGTGATGACGTTGACGCCCTTTCCGCAGCTTGTGTATTACATCGGCTTCAGCCTGACGTTTTTCACGGTGTTGTCGGTGGCCTCGCTGTTCATTTTCCGGCGGCGGCCGGGATGGCAGAAGCTGCGTCCGGTGAGTTTCTGTTTTCCGGCGATTCCGCTGGCGTATATTTTGGTGGGCGCTTGCATGATCGGTTATGGCGTTATCTGGCAGCCGGTGGCGTCGGTGAGTGCGCTGGCGACTATTGGTGCGGGGGCGGCGGTGTATCATCTGTGGCTGCGCCCGCGGCAGGCGTGAAGCGAGACGAGTGTGCTGGATTGGGCTGGATTGGGCCTTTCTGTGCATCGTCGGCGACGTTGGGTGCAACGGATTTTTGTCCGAACGAAACCAAGTCTCCATTTGAAATCAATGAATTGGTATTTTGGGATGTCGCTCCGGCCATGGGTGGAGGCTGTAGCGTGTGGGTGCTACAGGGGGCCGATTTTCCGATTTATGTAGCATAGTGTTGAACAGAGCCCGTGCTTGAGGATAAGCGACCCCAAGGTTCCAATGCTGTCGGCCTAGCGGAGCGCAGCTCGCCCTTCGACGGCCGCAATCCAGGCCTCGCCTTAGGTTAGTGCAGGTGTGGCCGTTTTCCTCTCATCTTGCCCTGCCGAGCTGAATGGCACATACGGGCGGCCCTCGGGTGCTCAGCGATTGAAGTCCACGTCAATCCGTTCGCAAGGGTCATCAAGTTATGCCACGCTCAATGGCGCGTAGTCGTCTACCTTGCTGTAGGATTTCGCTGCGTGGTCGCGCGGCTATCCAGTTGCCGACCGAGATCAGCGTATTCCGACCGATCCCCGGTGGCGTCGACGGCGGAATGCAGGCTCGCTCTGGCTTCGTCCTTTCGCCCTTCGTCGAGAAGGATGAGGACCAGGTTTCGCCTGGCCTGCACAAGGGTCGCGTCCAGTTGCAGGGCTTTGCGTACCAAGGGCTCGGCTTCGCGCGGCCGCCCACGGGAGGCGAGCGACGCTCCGTTATCGTTTAGTACGGCGGCGAGGCGTGCCGGCTCCGAGCCGTAATCGACGGCTTTGCCGATCATGGAGAGGGCTTCGCCATAGCGGCCGCGGCGCAGGGCAAGAAGTCCCCCGAATTCAATTAACGTCGCGTCGTGCGGTGCTAATAACGGCCGCGCTTGATTCCATGGCTGCTTCGTCGAGCCGTCCGGCATGGGACAAGATGAGCGCCAAATCCTGGTGATAGCCCGGTTCGGAAGGGTCCAGGCGGACGGCTGCCTGCATTTCCGGCTCGGCTTCGTCGTAATGCCCCTGCTCGATTAAGGTGGTGCCCAGATTCGCCCGCATATATGCGCTATCCGTTACCGCGATGGCATGCCGGAAGAGGGTTTCGCTATCACGCCAGAATCCTATCTGCCGTATCGTGAGGACTGCGAAAACCGCCAAGACCAGAATAGCGGCCCCGGATGCGGCTCTACGCCGCGCCACCCTCGGTCCAACCCAGTCGGATGCGGTACAAACCACGGCGATCATTATGCCGATCATCGGTATGTGGGTGAAGCGGTCCGCCATAGCCTGGCGCCCCGCCTGAATCAATCCGGCGTTTGGCAACAGGGTAATGACGAACCATGCCCAGCCTATCGCAATCCATGGCCGGTTTTTCCACTGCGTAATGGCAAGCACCGTGATGCCGATGAGAAGCGCGCCGGAAAGAAACAGCCAGATTGCCGGAAGCTCGCGGCGATACGGGTAATGGCAGGCGAGATTTAGCGGCCAAAGCATCTTGCCCAGGTAGAGTGAGCAGGCGATGGCGGCATTGCCGAGGCGGACGCCCCATCCCAAGTGGGAAACAAGTCTGGTTGCGCCATCGCGCTGCTGCCCGATAACGGTCAGTACCGAAACTACAGCGGTCATCGCGACCAGCGGAATCTTCTCGATAACGAGCCGCGAAAGCCGTGCCTTTCGGTGCGGCGACCATACATCCAGCAGCAGCAGGATTGCCGGAAGAGTCACCGCGGTTGGCTTGGACATCAGCGCTAGCGCACCACAGCAAAGCCACAGCGCGTACCGGGCCGGGGATGGACGCTTTCGATATCTGAGATATGCCGCGATGGTAGCAACGAAAAATAGCGCACAGAGCACGTCCTTGCGCTCTGCGACCCAGGCGAACGATTCCACGCGCAGCGGATGCAACGCCCACAGAAGGGCACCGGCAGCGGCTTGCCATGTCCTCGCTCCGAGCTGCATGAGCACGAGGCATAAGAGGCCCCCTGTAAGGCTGTGGAGGATCACGCTGGTCAGGTGATGGCCGCCGGGAGAGGCTCCGAAGATCCCGGCGTCCAGCTCGTGACTAAGCCACGTCAGCGGATGCCAATAAGGGCTAAGGGAGGTGAAGGCGAAGGCGATTCCGTCGGCCGTGAATCCGCCGGAAACGGGTGACCTCCCGACGTATGTTAGGTCATCCAGGTTGACGAAGGTGTTCTGGATCGCGCGAAGACACGCAACGACGGCAATGACCGCGCTGAGGCAAACAGAAGCGGCCCGCCCGTTCAGCGTGCCGGCAGCACTCGCCCGTGCCGGGTTTCCTGGGAGACACTTGTTCAACCCGCCAGGAGTCTGGGTCTCCTCGCGCTCTCCGGCGGATCGCGAGGCGGTTCGATGTGGTGGGTGCTTTCTTGAGGTCGTCGACGGGGCGGATACTTTACGTGCCATCGAGCTAAGAGGACGATCTATAAAGTAAAGTTTTGGCTGCGATGCCTGACCCGCCAGAGACGGCTGGTCAGCCTTAAGAGCAGGGCCTGTTCAAACTCGATGGTACTCACTCCTCGCAGAGCGGGCCTTTTGTTTTGAGTCGCTGGTGTTCCGACCGCGATAGGTGGAGCTTGGCTCGAACCTGCGCTTGGAGAGCTTCCAGCCTCTTGTTCTTTTCTTCGTAACAACCGATAGTGGCGCTAAAAACATCTGCGGTGTAGGGATCAACCGCATAGTTCCCTACGACCACGCTTCCGTGTGGCAACCCTTCCCAGGTCACCGTGAAGAACAAGAATTTTGAAGAGTCCGGTGCGTCGTAGGGCTCCGCTTCCACCTTAGGGAGCCGTCTCTGCTCCGCAGTGAGAGACGCCATAACGAGTGCCGTCGCCTGATGAATAGTAATCTTGTGCTCGGGAGGTTCCGCCGCCTTGGCGGTTGTAGCGAAGCGAGAGACAAGAAGCAGAATCATAGCAACGCTTTTCATGGATGCCCTCCCAGGCAGGCGCTAACCTGCGTGTACGGCCCGCGGATCTTACCCGTCGCAACCATGTAGGCTGGATAGCCGGAGTTCCCGGTTGCGTACCCGTGCTGGTTTAGGATCGTAAAGAATACTAGGGGGTTCGTGCCCATCCCAGGTGTCATGTACTGCCCCACGTTGTTCACGAATACCAGTCCAGAGAGCAGAAATCCATTTTGGACGGGAAACATCGCTACTGGCGTTTTGTTCTGGGTTGTGTAGTATGTGCCCGCGGGTCCGGGACCATGTAGGCCAAAGAAGTTCCCGAACCGGGCGAACCCTCCTCCGTAGCCTGTCTCGTTGCCAGCAGCAGCCAGAACCTCTGGCGCTGTGACTCCATTGCCCAGACTGTTAGCTAGCGTCTGCGCATCTGACAGGTGCGCATTTACGAAGTTCTTAACGTTCGCCAAACAGGGGCCGTTACTTTGGGCGTTGTTTGTGGCTGGGCCGGCTCCGGCGGCGCCTCCTCCGCCCGTGGGTCCGGCGCCCTGGAAAAATTGGGCCGGACCGAATACGGTCTGCAGCCCGAATCCTGGGCATGGGAACGATCCCTGCATATTCGTCATGTTGAACAGCTGGAGAAACCACTGCTGGCACGTCATTTGTGGCGCCGGGGCCAGGGCGAACAGTCCTAGGCGGGTCGACTTGCCCTGTTGGGTTCCCCATAACGTATGCGTACCGGTTCCAGCTCTGCGGATTGGTGGGATCAACGGCGTTGATCCCCGCCGGGTCGGGCGAGATCCAGCGGCCTTGGGTAGAGTGATGCTCGCGATAGGGGAAGTCATACAGCAGCCCGGATGACCCCGGCGTCAGGTCCTGGTTTTGTCCGGTAAAGTTGCGATCAGTCGTGCCGGTCTCGGCGTAGTTCTCACCGTAGGGAGCATAAGCGCCGTCGTAGTAGAGGGTGCGGCTGGGCGTGGATGCTATGCGCGAGCTGCCCAGCCAGTTGGGATGGCGGTAGTAAGCCAAGCCGCTGGACGTGTACACAGCCGTGGCGCCGGCGGAGAGCGGCGCGAATACTTTGGTCGCCGTCTGTCCGCTCATCAGCGCCAATTTGCCGCCATCCGGACCGTACACGATCTCAGTATACACACCGCCGCTGGACTGCTCTACGCGGCGATCCAGGGCATCGTAGGTTTCCGTGTTGCCGCCCAGGGTGGCCAGGTTTCCTTCCCCATCCCAGGCGTACGTATAGAAGCCGTCGCTGAGGACGTTGCCATTGTTGTCATACGACACCGAAGTGCTGCCGATCGTAATGAGACGATTGGTGGTGTCGGAGTAGGCTGCGGCGAAGCTCTGGCCGGTGTATCCTCCGGGAACCGATTTGCTGAGATTGCCGAAGGCGCCGATGCTGTTAGTGCCGTTGTCGACGTAGCTGAAATCCTGCGCCCAATTGCCGGGGCCACAGTTGACGGAATTCAGGCGGGCCAGATCGTCGTATGCGTAATTGCAGGTACCCTCCAGAGTGTAATAGTAGACGGTTACGGAAGAGGCTCCCTGCCAGATCAGATCCGGTTCGCCGCCTCCGTTCATGTCCGCCACAGCGCCCACACTCGAACTGGACATGGCGGTTTGGTTGAGCCAGTTCCAGCCTTCGTAGGTGGCTCCGCCTGGTCCGCCGTAGTAGTTCACCGTGACTGCGCCCGTCGCATAACTCGAGTCGCTGATATTCTGCCAGATCAGGTCGGGGACCCCGTCCTGGTTCATGTCCGCCACGCCCACTACCGCCCAGCCGGGGTCGCCCCAGTTATTCAGCCAGTTCCAACCTAGGTACGTAAGCCCGTTGGATTGGCTATAACTGTAATAGTTCACAGACACTTCGGTGGTAGGCGCATATTGCCAGACTAAGTCCGGGGTGCCGTTGCCATCGAAGTCGGCTGCCCCCACCACGTTCCAGCCGGAGGGTTCCCCCGCCTGGTTTATCCAGTTCCAGCCTTCATAGGTGGCGCCGCCCGCTCCGCCGTAGTAGTTCACGGTGACGGCGTTGGCGTTATACTGCGAATCGCCGATGTTCTGCCAGATCAGGTCGGGAGTGCCATTGCCGTTCACGTCCGCGACCGCGACCACCTTCCAGCCGGGTTGAGCTTTCAGGGAAGCGTAGCTGCCCGTATACGTTGTGCCGTCGTAATAATACACTGTAACCCCGCCGGTGCTGGAGTTCCAATAAACCAGGTCGGAGTTGCCATTGCCGCCGAAATCCCCGGCTCCCACTAGCTGCCAGCCTGCACCGGGGTCCCCGCTCAGAACCGTGCTGGATCCTTCCACCGGTACCGCCGAAGTGCTCGGATTGAATGGATCGAAGGTGGACAGGGATTGCAGGGTCCAGTTGGCGTTCCAAGTGAGAGTGCCATAAGCCGCGGAACCGTCGATGGTGGCTTGGTATTGGGTCATGCGTCCGGTGTTCGGGTCGTACTGAAAGGCATCGGAATCTCCCGAGCCAAGGGTGATGCCGGTCGGCTCACTGAAGCCATTATACGATGTGGCGGTGACGGGGTTCGTGCCGCTGTTGGCCGAGACGGTGTTGACGCGGCCTTCGCCATCGGGCGTGTAGGTCCAGGCGGGGATGTTGCTGCCCATGTTGGGAGTCAGCACGTCCAGCAGGCCCTGCGGCGCCCAGTAGGTGGCCCCGATGTTGTAGTAGCCGGCGGAATGCGGGCTGGATTGATAGACGCTGGCGACCTCGCCGCGAGTAGTGTAGCTGAAGCCCAGGTCGGTGGTTTTGGAGCTACCGGTGTAGGCTTCGGCGAGGCGGCTCTTGGCGTAGCTCATAGATGTACCATCCACGGTGGCGGAGTCGTAGACGTAAGTTTTGGCGGGGGTGACGCCGGCGTAGCCGCCGCTGGGGTAGGTGACGCTGGTGAGGCGGTGCAGGAGATCATACGCGTAGCAGGTGACGGTGCCCTGCGGGTCGATGCGCTTCACCAGGTCGCCATGGGACGTGCCGCAGGTGTTGTCGGTGTCGAAGGTGTAAGTGTAGGCGGTCTGATTGGTTTCGGGGTTCTGCTCGGAGGTCATGCGGCCAAGGCCGTCGTAGGCATAGGTACGCGTTTGGTAGGAGATGCTGGATTGTGCGTTCTGTTTGACGGCGACGATATTGTTCAGCACGTCGTAGGTATATTGCGTCCAGAAGCCCGTCGCCGAAGGGCTTTGGGCACAGGTACCTGCGCCGACGCCGGAAGCCGAAGTGATCTCGCAGACCGACTTCAGCCGGCCCAGACCGTCGTATTCCAGTCGACGCTGCTTGAGATTCTCTCCACTTGGCGCCGGTCCTATCTGTACGAGCACGTCAAAGCCCACCTGACTGGACCCCGGTGCTTGGGTATAGGTATAGGTAGTCGTACCGCCGCGACCGTCGGTTACTGTCAAGGGGCGGCGGTGTATCATCTTTGGCTGCGCCCGCGGGCGGGGTGAAGCGAGACGAGTTGTGCTGGATTGGGCTGGATTGGGCCTTTCTGTGCATCGTCGGCGACGTTGGGTGCAACGGATTTTTGTCCGAACGAAACCAATTTCCCATTTGAAATCAATGAGTTGGAATTTCGGAACTGTCGCTCCGACCGTGGGCGGCGGGCACTGCCGGGTGCGGGTGCTACAGCGGGCCGATTTTTCCGATTTATGTTGCATAGTGGCGCATCGGGGTTGCTTGGATTGCGCACACCGCCAAGCAATCATCGGCGGAATTTGGCTTCCGTATTGCTCCTTTGTTGAAAGAAAGGACCGAATTGGCTTCGCTTCGTAATTCAGTTTGGGTTCGACACGTTTTCACAGCGCCACGCTCCGGGGGCAGCGCCAAAGCTTCGCAGTAGGTCAGTTTGCCTTGTGGGGCGGCCAATATTGGCCGCAGGCCGCCTTTTAAAGGCGGCCAGAGCCGGCTGAAAGCCGGCTGCGGGCAGAATTGCCCGCCCCACAAAACCAAACTGACCCACTACCGTTGCTTGAGGATGCCGGATTTTGTACGCCGATGGGACGCACCTCTGGGCTGTCGCCGTTTGCTTGCCCGATGTCACACTAGCACGCGGCGACTCGATTCTAGGGAGGCAATCTGTGGTCTGCGCTTGTTTCCAGAGAGATGCGGGCGGTTCTGGGGGCGTGATCGACGATCAGGGCGATCTCTCCGTTCTTGCGGCGCGCAAAGAACGGGAGCCGCATCCTGCGCGCGCTCTCCCGGATTGGGACTGTTAATGGGCAATATCGGCCTCTATTTCAAATGGTTGGCGGCCTGATTTTCGGCAGCGTGTCGCAGGCACCGTGACGGGCGGGCTATCCGTTTCGAAACAGCACGCGCATTCTGGGCGGTGGGGTCATCCTGTCGGTGACGCTCTCAGCCCAAACTTTCACCAGTTTGACAACTTCGGGTCCCAGAGCTACGACGGGAATGGCCCGGGTCCCGGCATAATGCTCGGGCCACAGGGCGAGCTCTACGGCACTACCGTCAATGGCGGCCCGCGGAATGCCGGCACGGTGTACGAGCTATTGCCGCCGGCGTCTCCCGGAGGAGCCTGGCCCGAGTTGCTGCTGCACAGCTTCAACGGTACTGATGGAGACGGGCCAAGTGTGGGGCTGCCGATGGGGCCGAGCGGAGCGCTCTACGGCGTCGCACCAACGAGTCTGGGCGGGTAATGGCACAGCATTTGAATTAGATCCGCCCACCGGCGGGAGCACTCATTGGCATGAAACCGTGATATATCAGTTCACGAACGCCGATGTTAGCAGCCCCTCCAGCGCTGTGGTATTCGGCAGTGGCGGGTCCCTGTACGGCACCGCGGGGACGAAAAGCGGGTTCGGCGGCGCCGTGTACAGCCTGACACCGCCCTCGGAGGCTGGCGGTGCGTGGACCGAAACAACCTTGTATGGGTTCCCGAGCGGATCTGACGGCAGCGATCCACTGGGCCCGCTTGGGGACAGAAGCGACGGCACGCTCTTCGGTGTGACAACATATGGCGGGGGGAAAGAAAGCCCGTGCAACAATAAAGGCTGTGGTACCGTGTTTTCATTGACGCCGCCAGCCGTATCCGGCGAGCTTTGGACGGAGCACTTGCTCTACGAGTTCGACCCGCAGATCGGTGACGGGTACAACCCGGGTGCTGGAGTGGTCCTCGCGACCGGCGTGCTATACGGCACTACGGCTAGCGGCGGCGGGGGTCTGGGCGCGGTGTTTTCACTAACCCCGACGGCAGGGATTGGCGCGCCAATGACCGAGACAATTCTGCAGGTGTTCAACGGGTACGACGGCACTACTCCGAACTCGCGTCTGGTACTGGGACCGAATGGAGTTCTCTACGGTACAACGGTATACGGTGGGGCAAGCGACCGGGGAACGGTGTTTGAGCTTGCGCCGCCTGCTTCACCGGGGGGAACGTGGACCGAGACTATACTGCACAGCTTCGACGGGGCTGATGGCTACAACCCGATGGGGATCGCTTTGGGCCCTGACGGAACCCTGTACGGTACAACCTTGTCTGGTGGCACGTTGAATCAGGGTACGGTGTTCGCACTGACGCCGTAAGCGCGCGGGCCATCCAGTGACGTGCAATTTACGGCGAGTTGCCCAGGTTCCCCCCGGGGAACTTTCCTCCGCTTTGATGGCGCTTTCGCTGATGCTACAGTGAAACGCGGAGGTGACCATCGGGCCGCGGGTTTACTACGCCATGGCCAAGAACAAGGCGTTCTTCAAGGCCGCCGCCAAGGTGCATCCGGTTTGGCACAACCCGGTGACCGCGATCGTGAGCCAGGGTCTTTGCGCCATGGTGATGACTCTGACGCCGTTTCCGCATTTTGTGTATTATATCGGCTTCAGCCTGACCTTTTCACGGTGTTGTCGGTGGCCTCGCTGTTCATCTTCCGTAAGCGGCCGGGATGGCCGAAGTTGCGTCCGGTAAGCTTCTGTTTTCCGGCGATTCCGCTGGCGTATATTTTGGTGGGCGCTTGCATGATTGGTTATGGCGTTATCTGGCAGCCGGTGGCTTCCGTGAGTGCGCTGGCAACTATTGGTGCGGGGGCGGCGGTGTATCATCTGTGGCTGCGCCCGCGGGCAGGGTGAAGCGAGGCGAGTTGTGCTCGGTTGGGCTGGATTGGGCCTTTCTGTGCATCGTCGGCGACGTTGGGTGTAACGGATTTTTGTCCGAACGAAACCAATTTTCCATTTGAAATCAATGAGTCGGCATTTCGGAAGTGTCGGTGCGACCGTGGGCGGAGGGCACTGCCGGGTGCGGGTGCTACAGCGGGCCGATTTTTCCGATTTATGTTGCATAGTGTCGCATCGGGGTTTCACAGCGGCACGCTCCGGTGGCAGCGCCAAAATTTCGCACGCAACGTTTTTCTCCGATTTCGGTTGCTTGAGGCCGCCGGATTTTGTACGCCGATGGGACGCACCGATACGCTACCGCCGTTTTGCCTGCCGATGTCACATTAGCACGGCGGCGACTCGATTCGAGGGAAGCAATTTGTGGTCTGCGCTTGTTTCCAGAGAGATGCGGGCGGTTCTGGGGGCGTGATCGACGATCAGGGCGAGCTCTCGTTCTTGCAGCGGGATAGGCTGGGTGGTCGCGCCGGCGCGCAAAGAACGGGAGCCGCATCCTGTAGGCGCGCGCCCGGATTGGGACCGTTAGGGTAATATCGGTAGCCACGACGACCTTACCTCGGGACGGCCCAGGTTCTTTGTCAGCTTGGCTCATGGTGGGTTCTCCGTGATGGGCTGCTAGCACTACTGGGTCACAAACTGCTGGCGGCCTCGTGGCGCAGGCACCCTTGCCCAATGCCACTTACTTATTCAATAACCGAACACCTGCATAAATTGTGGGGCGTTCCCCCTGGACCGCGGCCGACGCCCTCGTCGGCCCCTCGCGATTGACGAAAGCCTTAGTTTTTCGAATGAAAGAGCGGGTCCAAGGGGACCCGCGCAGACTAGGGGGTCTGCCCCACAAATTATGCAGGATTGCGAGATTGGGAAAACTAAGTGGCATTGGGCACCCTTGCCTGCCGGGTCGAGACTCTTCTCGACCCTCGTCTTGGCGTGACCGCCAAGCGCCGGCATGAGTGCCGGCGCGGCAGACTGAGAGTCTGCGCCACGACGTTTCGAAGAGTTTTGTGGCAGAAGCGCCAAACACCGCTTACTGACGTGCGCGGCTCGGTAGATTCAGTGGGTTACGGAGTTATGACCGTCAGGGAGTGACCTCTGCCACGGCGAACCCGCTGCCGTCGGCGATGCTGGCCGTGCGGACGGACGGCGACCCGCTCCGCTTCACCGGTGCGGTGCGCGAACAGGTGCGGGCGTTGGATAAGGATCAAGCTGTTTCCGCCGTCCGCAGCATGGGCGACCTGGTGGAAGAGCAGGTGGGCCAGCGCCATTTGCCGGTTATTCTGTTAGGATCTTTCGCCGGTGTGGCGCTGCTGCTCGCTTTGATCGGAATCTATGGCGTGATCGCGTACTCGGTGGCGCAGCGGACGCGGGAGATGGGCATCCGGCGCGCATTGGGCGCGCAGCACGGCGACATTTTGCGGCTGGTCGTGGTGCAAGGGTTTCGCCTGGCGGTGGCGGGCGTGGCCGTTGGCCTGGCTGGCGCTTATGGCTTGACGCGGTTGATGGAGTCGGTGTTATTTCACGTCAGCGCGACCGATCCGGCGACGTTCGTGGCGGTCGCATTGGTGTTCCTGTTGGTGGCGCTCGCGGCCAGCTACATTCCGGCACGGCGCGCCACGCATATCGATCCGATGGCGGCGCTGCGAATCTACTGAAGTGGAGGGCGGCCAATCTTGGCCGCAGCCGCCTTTTTAGGCGGCCAGAGCCGGCTGAAAGCCGGCTGCGGGCAGGATTGCCCGCCCTCCAATTAAGCCTGTCAGATGCCGGCATACCAGGCGTAGCCACCTTCCGGCGACGCGGAGCCCAAGCCCTGGCCGAAGCGTTTCAGATTATCGGTTACCGTCAGGCGCGCGATATATTTCACGCTCTTGTAGCCGAGGTGGCGGGGAACACGCAGACGCAGAGGCCCGCCGTGGCCCACGGGAAGCTCACTGCCATTCATCCCGTAAGTCAGCAGAGTCTGCGGATGCAACGCATCGGCCATATCGACGCTGTCCCACCAGCCGCGCTGTATCGAGAAGTAGACAACATATCTGGCTTGCGGGAGAATCCCCACGGCGTCCAACACTTGAGACAAAGGCACGCCGGTCCATTCGGCAATAAAAGACCAACCCTCTTCACAGGCCAGATGCGTGATCTGGCTGCGGGAGGGGTAGCTCTTGAGTTCGGCAAGCGAAAACGACGCGGGGCGAGCGACCATGCCGTCGACGGCGAGCCGCCAGTCGGCGAAAGCTCCTTCCTGAAGGCGCTTGAAGTCTGCGTCCTTGGGGGTCTCGCCGTTTGGGAACGGAGTTTTTGAGATCTGGCTGCGCGGGAATTCACGGGCCGACGAATGGCGCGTCAGCATGCGCTGCACAGCATAGGTCAGTGTTTCGCCCGCGCCGTAGAGGCCGCCATGATCGGGCGGGATCAGTCCATAGCGCCGCGCAAGACCGGCGGCCAGGGCCAAGCCGGATGCGCCCGCCGTTGCCGCGAGCCCGGTTTTGATCAGTTTGCGGCGTGAGAGATCGCTCATGTGCGCTCCATATGTGAACCGGCGCGGCCCGTGATCATCGCGCGCATGCGGTTCCTGAATCCGGCAAGACAAATCATGGCGACGTGAACCAATAGGAAGAGTAAAAGGAACACGGAGACGAAGAAATGAATCGTGCGCGCGGATTGCTGGCCGCCGAGTACAGTGACGACGGCCGGAAACACGGAAGCGATGGCGGGGGACATCGCCAGGCCCGTCCAGATTACCAAGGGGAACAGAACGAAGATGACGAATAGGTAGGTGAGCCGCTGCAGCAGGTTATACGACCAGACTTCCGCCTCACTTGGCCGCTTGAAGCGCAAGTGGTTCGCGATTTCGATGGAGAAAGCCCGCCACGAGAGATGGGCCTCACCGGGGAGCAGATTTTTCCGCAAATGCCCGGTAAACAGGCTGGAGATGGTATAGAGCAAGCCGGTCAATACGGCAAGCCAGGCAGCTTGAAAGTGGAGAGACCGGCTCCAGCCGTTCTGGTCCGGCAGCACGAAGCCGTAGCCGGTCGGCACGGACGACCGGGAGGCCGGGATGGGGAGTTGGAACAGGGGAGGGGTTAATACGTTGCCGGCTTCACCCCAATAGAAGCGTGGGTGAGAGATGACGATTTCAACTCCGGTGACGAGCAGGGCAAGAAAGGACAGGGTGGTGATCCAGTGAGTGACGCGGACCAGGGCAGAGTGCCGCGCAATAACCGTAGCGGTTGGGATGGCCGAGACGGAACTGGGGACGCAAGCGGAATCGCCCACACGGGAATGGTATCATGTGGCGCACATTGCGCACGCTCTGGGCGGGAGGCGGGGACGATTGGTTGCGGGAACTTACCTTCCCGGCTGTTTGGCCGGCGATCCTCGAAGCTGAGGCGGGTATGGAATGGTAGCTCTTTTGGGGCATCCCTTTGCGAGAGGTGGCCGCCCAGTCCGAAGAGACACATTGGCGTTTCCGGCCCGAGCCGCCCGAGGCGCAAGTCCGAGATGCCGGCCATCCAGCCGAGTGGATAGCTTTCGGATGCCCGACCAATCCGGACGGAGTTCGATCCGCCGCTCGCTAGGGCCTGTTTCGGGGGAGTTGCATGAATACTGGGCGTGGGCCGGGGCGGCAGTTCTCCGAGACAAACGGCTCGGCCAAGACTTCGATCGCGATGCTCCCGCTGGCCGTTGTGATCGATGGTTCCAACTCAGTTAAGTATGGGGCGCGCGTCTCCCCGTCGGGGCGATGGGTTGCCCATACGTCGGATGAGTCCGGGGGATTCGAGGTCTACGTACGGTCCATGCCTGAGGGCGGGCGGGCGGCCGGTCCCAGGATCCGCATCTCCACGGGAGGCGCCGCGAATGCGGCGTGGAGCGCGGATGGCAATACGCTCTTCTGCAATGCGCCGGACGACCGGTTGTTTTCGGTCAAGCTCAAGATCGCGGGCGAGCGGCTTGAGGCCGGCGAGCCGCAGGCGATGTTCCCCCTCGGCGTCGGCGCCAGTAGCAGTTACAACGGCGCGATCTACTGGGAGCCCATCGGCAGCGGGGAGCGCTTCGTGGTGCTGCGTTCGACTCCGGTTACGGGCCGCGACAATTGCATCAACGTGCTGCTCAACTGGCAGGCGGGTTTGAACTGAGCGCGGCGCGGAGCCTGGCCCGCCACAGCGTTTTCTTGGGCGACGAACGATCGGCTTCTGAGGCATCGTTGGAAGATCCCGGTGGGGCTCACTCACGCCACGCCCTACGCCCTACGCCTTCCCCCGGACGGCAAACTCCGTCGTAAGCGAGTCATTGGAGATGTGTTGTCCGGATAGCGCCCGGATCGTCGGGCATCCTTCCCCTACTTTTGTGGATCGTCGGGTGCGGATAGTGGCAGGATCCGCCGTGATCCAGGCACAATCGCGAGCCGCGCCAAAAAACATAATCCGGAAGTTGGAATCCGGAGCCGGAAGGCAACTACTGCTTCTCGGCGACGGACGTGAATGTTCGGCCGGTCACCTTATTCGTATATACCGCCGTCATTTTCTTCCCATCGGGCGCGACGGTCATTTTCGATACTCCGATTACCTTGCCATCACGCTTACGAGTCTCCTCTATCGTGCGTTCATCGACGCCCTTCAAAGAGACGGAGTTGTAGGTATACGATGCCTTGACCGGGTAGTCTTTGCCGTCCACCTTCGCAGTGTAGCTCTCGCCTGTCGGTGCGGACATACTCAGCTCATCGCCGCTGCGCTTGTAAGTCGTCGTGAGGCCATTTTCACTCTCTTTAACCTTGCCCATTCGCCATGAGCCAGAAGTCGCATGCGCTCCAGCAGGCGCCTTTCCTACCCACGTGTACGTAACTTCCACGCTCACCGTTTGGTCGCTATTCGCCGGATGGCTGGCAAATCTTCACCGTCAGAGCGTTGCCGTCGTCCGACACGGTCCGAGTCTGCTCGGTCACCGTCTTGCCGTTCTTTTTGGTCGTGGTTGCAATCGACTTGGGATCAACTTCACGCACACTGACAGTGTCATAAGACTGGCCGGTAACGGACTGGTCCTGCCCATCGGCCTTCACGTCGACCTTGGGGCTGCAACTAGAACAGTTATAATGCCTTTGTTCAACGAAAAGACGTTAGGCTTCGGTGATGGCTTGTATTGGTCCATGTTGTTGCGCCATGTGCCGTCAAATGGACTTTGCGCAAGCGATGATGCAGGAGCCTACAATACCGGCATGAGAAACAGCGAGTAAGCAACGCGGCGTTCGATTTTGTTCGTCTGAATTCTCCTCGGCCAGGATTTCGATTTCGGCATCCCGGGCAGGCGTAGCATCCATGAAATTTTCGTTTTGCCATGCTGGCCAGCTTCGATTGTACAGCAAACGACATGCGAACGCGTTCGGAGATTATGCGGCTCGGACCGGTGCCAGGCAGGTGAGGCCAGGCAGGCTTCGTTCAAAGACGCCCCGCGTTGGCCGGGGAAGGCGCCAGTTGGCCGGTCGGCCGTTCGCTGTAAACGATGCGCGGCGGGTTGCGCATCCAGTCGGCAGCGACCGGCCTCGGGAAACGCCGTACGCATCGGCTGGCTGGAGCTTCCCGAGCAGTTCGCCCGCCTCATCCAGGCTGCTCGGCGCGGCGGCCGCCTTGCTGATCCTCACCCGCGGCTTTGGCCTTGCGCCATCCCCGCTCTGCGCGGAGCGAACACCGATCCTCTGCTGGCGATTCGCAAACCTTTAAGATTGCATTTCCCCATTAGACGCCCCAGCCCTTTCAAAGGCACTACCGCTGCTACACCCGACCTAAGGCTGACTTGTCGCCATGCCGAAAACTTGTTCTGGGGCTGCTCGGGTCCCAAGTTAGCTCACTCTGCTCGAACCGCCTCCAGCGGATCCACCGCGGCCGCGCGCAACGCGGGAACCAAGCTCGCGATTACAGCGGCGGCTACGAGACCTATAGAGACTGCGGCGTAGGTGAGCGGATCGAGGGGATTCACGTCGAACAGTTGCGAGCGAAGCAGCCGCGTCAGGGCGGCCGCCCCGGCCAATCCGAAGGCCACGCCGATGAGGGCCAGCGCGAATCCGTGGGCGACGAAGAGGCGCGTCAACTGCGTCTTGGGGGCGCCCAAGGCCATGCGGATTCCGATTTCGCGCCTGCGCTGCGAAACCGTGTACGAGATCACGCCGTAAATTCCAACCAGGCCGATCAGCAGCGCCATCGCGCCGGCGATGGCCAGCATGACCAAGGTGAACGAAGTGCGCGCGAGCGATTTGTCGAAAATCGCCTCGAGCGTACGCACACTTCCGAGCGGCAGATTTGCGTTCTGTGTCCACACTGCCCGCTGGACCTCTGCGAACAGGCTTTGCGATCCGGCGCGCGGGCTGCGCACCACATAAGACACCAAGCGTTGCACCACTTGCGGCTTGGCGTCGAAGACGTTCATCAGGAGCGGATAATAGGCGGCCTCCGGCGCTCTTTGCTGCACGCCATCCTCGCGCTCGTCGCCGACCACGCCGATCACTTCGCGCCACGGGTCTTGCGGGTTGGCGTTAATCTCTTTGCCGATGGCGAGCCGCGGATCGCCCCACATCTCTCTTGCAAGATTCTCGGAAAGCATGGCGACGGGGCGGTGCTGGTAGACATCGGTCCAAGTGAAATCGCGGCCGGCGACGAGCCGATTACCCATGGTGGCGAGCAGTCCCGGCGAAACAAATTTCAGCCGGCGTAGCGGCGGAACTGATTGATAGGTTTTGTCATGGGCATAGACTTGAAGGGAGTTTTCGGAGCCGCTGACAGGGATCGTGGTGGCGATCCCGGCGGACGTCACTCCTGGAATGGCACGGATATTGTTCAGAATGGCTTGCTCCAGTTGCATGACTGCGTCGGAATTCTTAACCAGCGTTTCCGGAATGGCGATGCTGAACGTGAGCGCGCCTTTGGGATCGAATCCAGGATCTACGTGCCGTAGCGCCTGGAAGGTTCGAATCATCAATCCTGCGCCGACCAGAAGCACGAGCGCCAGCGCAACCTGTACGACTACGAGCGCGCCAGTAGCTCGATGCCGCTCTTTGCTCAGGCTCATAGATCGGCCGCCGCTACGAAGCGCATCTGCGATTCTCGGGCCGGCATATTTGATGACGGGAACGATGCCGAACAAGACTCCGGTGAGCAACGCCAGTGCGAGGGTAAAGAGCATGACCGTGGGATCGATGGAGATCTCGTTCAATCGGGGCAGATGGGCCGGAGCCATCCTGACCAGCATTCGAATCGCGCCTTCGGCGAATACCAGGCCCAGCGCGCCGCCAAGCAGCCCAAGTGCAACGCTCTCGGTCATTAGCTCGCGGGCGATGTCGCGCCAGCCCGCGCCCAATGCCGCGCGAACAGCTAGTTCGTGTCGTCGTCCCTCGGCGCGAACCAAGAGGAGATTCGCGACATTGGCGCACGCGAGGAGCAGAACAGCTCCCAGCGTTCCCATCACCACCCACAACGTTTCGCCGATATCGCCGACGAGCAATTGCCGCAGGAATCGCAGCTTGGGAGCGAGATGAACATCTTCGAACACCTTCACCGTGAGACCGGTTTGCGGCGGAAAACTGTGCAGGGCGATCGGAATCATGCGCGCGATGTCGGCGCTGGCTTGCTGGATGGTCACGCCGGGCTTCAGTCGCGCGATTCCGGGATAAGCGAACTGGCCGAGAAAGGCCTTGCTGCGATCGAATTGTAAGGGAGCCACGAACGCGGGATCCTGGTCGAGAAAGCGAGAGCTTACAGGCATCACGCCGATCACTTCGCGAGAGACGCCGTCGACCATGATCCGGCGGCCGATCACGGATGGATCGCCGCCGAATCGTTGCTCGAACCAGCCATAACTTAGGATCATCGTGGGCGCACTGCCTGGTAAATCGTCCTTTTGCGAAAACCAACGGCCGAGCGCGGGCGGGATGCCGAGCATCGGGAGGATCTCGGAGGTGACGTTAAGGCACTGTACCTCTTCCGGTTTCTCGCGCCAAGTAACGGTACAGGTTTCCAAGTCATACAGTCCGAGGCTTTGGAACGATCGGTTCTCTTCGCGGTAGGTGAAATAAAGAAATGGCGCGGGGTCGGCGTCGGGGAAGTTGACGCCGGGGGCGGTGTGGTGCAGGTCGATCAGCTCGTCGGGGTGCGGGTAGGGCAGCGGCTTTAGAAGGACGCCGTTAATTACGCTGAAGATCGCGCTATTGGCACCGATTCCGATGGCCAGCGTGACGGCGGCGATGAGGGTGAACAGGGGGGTGCGGGCGAGGCGGTGGAGAGCGTGCTTGAGTGGCATATTTATTGGTACGTAGGATGGGGCGAAAGGTCACGGTGAAGCGAACGCCAAAAGTGAGACAGGCAGGCCTGCGCTGGCGCCCCGCTCGTATGACAGTCGGCAAGGGAGATGCCGGGCCGGTAGCCGGGTTCAGGAACGTCTTCCGGCACGGGCAGACCAAGGCATCGCGCAAGCGCGCACCGCCACGCCCCGCCGATCAACCGCGCGCGCTACTGTCGGCCACCCCCTTCGGGCCAGGCGCGGGTCACTTGCAGCGCGAGACCAAATCCGCTGACGAGCGGCGCACCATGCCGAAATCAATCAACCGCACGTCGGGATTCTCGCCCTTCGTCTGACGCGGTACACGCACCGCGTGGCGATTTCCAATGGCCGGCTCCTGGGGCTGGACAATGGCCACGTGCGGTTTCGCTGGCGCGATTCGCACGACCACAATCAGATCAAAGAGACGACCCTGAATGCCGTCGAGTTCATCCGGCGGTTTCTCCTGCATGTGCTGCCCAGCGGATTTGTGAAGATCCGGCACTTTGGATTCCTGGCCAACCGCAATCGAAAGGCGATCATCCAGCACTGTCGTCAACTCCTGCCGCCATTGGCAGCGGAGGTCATCATAGCGGAGCCGCGCCTAGCACTCTGCCCTACATTGGTCATCCCGATGGTGGCGGTCGCCTCCGTTGCCGCTGGTTGGCTGTCGCGGCTCAATAACGCCAGGCCGAAATCGAGCAGCTTGATGCCGGACGCCGTCACCAGGATGTTGGCGGGCTTCAGATCGCGATGCGTGATGCCCTTGGCGTGCGCGGCGGAGAGCGCATCGCAAATCTGCACGGCATGGCGCAGCGCCACTTCGACCGGCAAAGGGCCGGCCAGCGGGGCGCCCTCAATGAACTCCATGACTAGGTAGTTCGGGCCAATGTCATAGAGCGTGCAAATAGTGGATGGTTCAGCGCGGCAATGGCCTGCGCCTCGCGCTCGAAGCGTTCGCTGAATTGGGCAGCGGAGACTTCGATCGCAACGTCGCGCTTCAGACGCGGGTCTCGCGCGCGATACACCTGGCCCATCCCACCGGCGCCGATGGAGGTGAGGATTTGATAGGGGCCGATGTTATCGCCTGATTGAAGCGACATGAGCAATTTAACAAGTGTACTCGGTCAGGAACGCGATTGCGCCTGGATCACGGCGCACTCGGACAGAATCCGACGATCACAGCGGCAATCGTGGCCGCTGTGATCATCACCTTCGGGAATTGCAGTTGTGGCTACTTCCCGTATTTCTTGGCAGCCTTGCCAATCGACGGACCGGCCTTGCCAAGATCTTCCGGGGTCATGACCGGCCGTAGCGAGACTTTTGCGTTGAAGGCGAGAAACCAAGGCTCAGCGACCGCCGGAATCTGCGATGCGTCCTTCATGTCGAAAACGATGGATCCCGATCGTTGGCCGCCGTCGTCCGCGAAGAAATAGGCCGCTTCCGGTTTGAGATCGGCCAGTATTCCCTCGATCGTGGGACCCAGTATTCCATTCTTGGCGGCGGCATTTCCGGGCGGTTGACGGCGCATCCGTATACTACTTTTTCAACTTCGGGGTTTGTCGTGGCGCCGGGGTTCCGCCAAAAGTAGGGGAAGAGCGGCCGACCACACACACGTAGTGAACCGGAAATAACGCTTGCGGTTGCACGATTAAGCGGCGCGCAAACACGCCTAAATCAGAAAGACCTCAAATCGGCCACCATCCAGACGGCCCCTGTAATGAGGAAAGTCAAGCCGAATTCGGACCAGTTCAGATGGGCTTCTGGGTGAGCGATCAGGCGCGGAACCCAAACCAACACACCAAAGAGTGCCAGCATGACGGTCATCAGGCGAATCGCAAGCCGTGCCTGGCGATTGATGAAAATGGAAATCGCCGCGAGTGCAAATGCGATCGTCGTGAGTATCGCCCAAAAAGTCCGATTTGGCGGAATCCACTTTGGAACCAAGCCGGCTGTCACACGAAGATAGAGTATCTGACTCAGCATAAACGACATCGCGCATACTCCGAGTCCAAGGCGCGCCACTCGGCCGAACGCTGCCGCCCGTGCTGCATTTGCCTCGGTTGCAGCGTACAGGGCAGTCGCACCACAGAGTAAGGAAAACTGTTCGAAGAAGCTTCCGTAATGCACATAGATGGCCGGTGCGGCAATGATGCCAGGGATGCAGGCCAGGGAGAAAAGCAAATAGACGATGCCGAGAAGGATCGAGGCCAAATGCGCGGTCCTTGGGTACTGCATCCCAATCCCACCGGCAATTTGAACGATCATGAGACACCCGCCGACGATGGTTCCAAAAGGCAGGCTCCAGATCCGACGCAGGGTTTGCCAGGTGTCAGAGTCGTACCAGATCAGTGCGATGACGCCGAACAGCACCGCCGACGCGCCAAAGACGATCCGCCCGTACAACGCTGTTTTCATACAAGAAACAGTAACACCCTCGCACCGCAACCCGTATTTTCCCGGATTGCGGTCGTATGGCGCATCCGTCCCCTACTTTTTCAAATTCGGGGTTGCGGGCAGAGTCGAAGGACGGGAGAAAAGTAGGGGAGGAGTGCCCGACAAACCAGGACGGGATGAAATTGCCTCCGGCCTCGCGGAAAGCGTCGTACACCTTGCGCGCCTCGTCCTTTGCGGATCCCAGCCCCAATCGTCGCCGAAGGTCATGGCGCCGAGCGCGGCCTCCGAAACTCGGAGTCCGCTGTGACCCAAAAGCCGGTATCTCATAGCTTTCATCCTAACGAACACTCACGTCGAACAGCGACAGCCAATACTGTACGGATTGCAGCGCGAAGCCAATAAGGATCAAGCCGACTCCGAAGACACCCATGCGCTTCTCGGGCACACGATCCGCAGTCCATTCGATGAACGGCGAGCATGCGTTTACGATCGCGGTGACCGCACCGATCGCCAGTCCGGCTTTCAACCCGACGCTCAGCGCGTTCGCGCGCTGCGTAATCAACGCGCAGACATATCCGGCGGCAGCGTAGCCCACCGTGCGATTCACCACGGCGAGGGATTGACGCTTGGTCAAACGCGGGCGCGTGCCGGGTTGATAGTCGAGCGTTGGCCGAATGCCGGCCCGATACCCAAGGACCTGTCCCGCCGCGCTCAGAGCGCCAAACATGGCGCCGAACGCGCCTCCATACAAATAAGCTGCGCCCAGGGCGAAGCCGGCTCCGCGAATCGCGCTCATGGCGACGTCATGCCAGAACCCCGGCTGCGGTCCATGCCTGGAGGCGCGGGAAAACTCCCAGGCCAGGGTGATGCCGTGCGCCGCGCCGGCCGCGAGCCCGAATACCGGCCCGAGGGCCACGCAGTACCCGGCGCCGAAGAGCGCGCCGTACGTGACTCCCCTGGTGAGAGTCCGTAGGGGTCCGTGTTCCCCGCCTAACAGATCGTAGGCGAGGTATAACGCGCCGAGCATGTCCAGTGAGCCGCCCGCTATGCCGACCACCGCGACAGTATGCTTGCCGATCGTCATTATCATTTTATGGAATGCCGGCAAATTGGCCGTTGTTGAGGATCAGAAACGACCCATTGGGCGCGCAGGCCATGAGCTGTTTCCGCGGCGTGTCGAGGCCCTCATCCGCTAGTTGGAAAGTCCCATGATGGATCGCGATGCTGGTCTTGGCGGCCAGGATCTCATGGGCTTTAACCGCCTCATCGGGCCCCATATGCACCGGCGACATGAACCAGCGTGGTTGGTACGCTCCGATCGGCAATAACGCGAGGCGCGGCGATCCGAATTTTTCCCGAATCTGGGCGAAATGCGGTCCGAAGGCGGTGTCTCCCGCGAAATATACGAGCCCTTCCCGATATTCGATCATATACCCGCACCATAGGGTCGTGTTGCGGTCGAAAATTCCCCGGGCTGAGAAATGCAGAGCCGGGACGCAGTGTATGGTGAGGCCGGCGAGTGACAACGATTCGCCCCAATCCAACTCGTGCGCGGGTCCTATATTGTGCGAGCGAAGCAGCCGGGCCACGCCAGGCGGAACGATGAATGTAGAATCTCCGCGCGCCGCCAGCCGGCGCAGTGCCGGCAGATCCAGATGGTCGTAATGATTGTGGCTGAGTAGTACGGTGTCGATGGGCGGCAGATCCTCCCAAGATACTCCCGGTTTTCTGCGGCGCCGCGGACCGATCCAGGAAAGAGGACTCGCCCGTTCGGACCAAATTGGGTCCGTCAAAATGTTGGAACCGCGTTGCTGCAGGAGCACGGTCGAGTGGTTCACCAGAGTAGTTCGCAGTCCGCTGGCTTCCACACGGCGGGGCGGCACGGATTGCTCGACGTCCGCAATGAAACTGGGCGATCGCTCCGGCCGGGTGGTCAGCTTCCATCGGAGGGCATCAAGAAGCCCGGGCGCCTGCGGAGCATCCGGATTGTAGAAGCGCTTGCCGTCAAAGTGCTTCGGAAATCCAGGGCCGCTTGGACTCTCCTGCATGAATCGCCATTTATTATATACTCATTGCTCGTACCCCAAGAGCAAACTATGGACCTCAACCCCACCCCGCAAGAGCGGCAATTCCGCGACGAACTGCGCGCCTGGCTGGAAGCCCACGCGCCCCGCGATTGGGAAGGGCGCCAATCGGCAACCGATAGCATGGAAGCCCGCTTCGCGTTCCTCCGCGACTGGCAGCGCCAGGTTTACGAAGCCGGATGGGCCGGACTCTCCTGGCCCAAAGAATATGGCGGCCGCGGGGCTACTCTTATGGAGAAGGCTATCTTCACCGAAGAAATGGCTTGCGTCGGAGCGCCTCCGCTGCCCGGCATTCTGGGCCTGGAACTGGTCGGGCCTACCATCATCGCCTCCGGCGCCGAAGCCCAAAAGCAGCGCTATCTCGCCAAAATCCTGAGCGGTGAGGAGATCTGGTGCCAGGGTTTCTCCGAGCCCAACGCCGGCTCCGACCTCGCCGCCCTGCGCACCGCAGCCACCCTCGATGGAGATCACTTCGTCGTCAACGGCCAGAAGGTCTGGACCAGCTACGGGTGGGCGGCCGATTGGTGCGAGCTGGTGGTGCGCACCGATACCGCCGCCGAAAAACATAAAGGCCTCACTGTGTTGTTGGTGGACATGCACAGTCCCGGCGTGGACGTGCGCCCGCTGCGCCAGATGACCGGCGAAACCGAGTTCAACGAACTGTTCTTCGACAACGTGCGCGTGCCCGTCGCGAACGTGGTAGGCCGTGTCAACGACGGTTGGAACGTGGCCCTTGGCACGCTGATGCACGAGCGCGCGCTGCTGGGCGCAGGTCTGCAGATCACCTTCAAGCGCCAGTTCGCGCGCCTGGTGGAGCTGGCCCGCCGCATCGAACGCAACGGACGCCCCGCCGTTGAAGACCCGGTCATCCGCCAGAAATTGGCGCAATGCTACGTCGAAATCGAAATCATGCGGCTCAACCAGATGCGCGCCATCAGCCGCGTGATGGAAACCGGCAGGCCCGGGCCGGAGGGCTCCATTCAGAAGATCTTCTGGAGCGAGCTGAATCAGCGGTTCCAACAAATTGCCATGGAACTGCTCGGCCCCTACGGCCAACTGACGCGCGGCTCCGAATTCGCCTTCGACGACGGCCAGTGGGCTTATACTTATTTGCGCGCGCGCGGCAACACCATCGAAGCGGGGACGTCGGAGATCCAGCGCAACATTGTGGGCCACTTCGTTCTGGGATTGCCCAAGAGCTACTGAGGAGACCGCCATGCAATTCGGATTGACCGAGACCCAACAGGTATTGAAGAAT
>Ga0302324_100004511_pt1 | contig 30746 bp, 26 predicted proteins | sample Palsa_T0_1_FD_201949 | JGI IMG/M metagenome (GOLD analysis project Ga0302324, IMG submission 201949) | Peat permafrost microbial communities from Stordalen Mire near Abisko, Sweden - Palsa_T0_1 | ecosystem: Environmental > Terrestrial > Soil > Palsa > Peat permafrost | place: Sweden: Abisko... | reverse complement strand
TGACGAGTGTAATGATCATGGCCAGCATACCCACGTTGATGCTTGGGAAGCCGACCCATAAATCTTGCCGACGCCCGGATCGGTATGGGCCGAAACTTGATTTCAACGATGAATGCGAGGCAGGTGCTGAGTCCTCCGACGAGGAAAGGCTGCCAACGCGTATAAAGCAGCTTTCAAGAGTCTCTTCATAGTTGTGCCATTTCTTTCTTCGCGAGTAGACCTGACGGGAACCTAATGAGTGCATTGCTTGTTAGCGTCAATTGCCGATTAGCGCAGAGGGCCCAAGAGCCGACTTGAATGAAACCGCCCAGGGCGATGGACGCATGCGTTTCCAGTCATCAAACCGAATGGGTCTCTGACCGGAAGATCGCGAACATAATCAAGGACTGATTGAAAGCGCAAAGGAGATTGTATGAGCAGATTTCAGCAGGGAAGTCTCTTTAAACTCAAACGCAAAACCGTTCCAGACGTTTGGGTTTTCAGGTGGTATGAAAATGGCTCGGAAAAGCGGACATACAAAAAGCAGATCATCGGGAACGTAACCAAACTGCGCAATCGCCGGGAAGCGGAAAAGAACGTGATCGCTCTGCGTAGTTCTATCAACGCCGAGATCGGAACGCCGAAAAGTGTATGCGATCTCGCCGCCCACTATCGTCTGCATGAACTCACCAGGGAGCGAAAGGCGTTTTCGACAATCGATAACCATCGTCTTCTGTTCAAGCGTTACATCGAACCACGATGGGGGCACCTTCGGCTTGGTGCAATCCGAACAGTGGAAGTTGAGGAGTGGCTACACTCTCTTCCATTGGCACCCGCCTCGAAGGCGAAGCTGAAGTGTGTCATGGCCGTGCTCTACAACCATGCGATCCGCCACGAATGGTTGACGTTCAATCCAATCAGCCGAGTGAGAACATCGCAGAAGCGGCTCCGGGACAGGGACGTGCTCGCACCAGAGGAATTTCAAGAGCTAGTGCAACAACTCTCCGTGCGCGACCGGGCCATGGTTTTGCTCATTGGCAGCACTGGTCTTCGACGTTCCGAAATGATCGCCCTTACCTGGTCAGACCTCAACATGAGAACGATGGAGGTCAACGTGCTGAGGTCCTGCGTACGGAACCGGATCGGTAAGACGAAGACAGCTGCGTCTTGCCGCCCCGTTCCCTTGCACCCCCTTGTCCTCAATGCTTTGTTGGAGTGGCGCTAGCACTCGTCCTATGCCGCTGACCTGAATTTCCTCTTCCCCTCAGTGCGGTTCAAGGGGACCAAGCCCCTCAGTCCTGACAGCATCCTGGAAAAGAGCGTTCGTCCCGCGTTGGCACGGATTGGAGTCGTCGGAAAGAGAATTGGCTGGCACAGCTTCCGCCATTCACTGGCGACGAATCTCAGGGCGGTCGGTGTCGACATCAAAGTTGCTCAGGAGTTGATGCGACACTACAGTTGCCGCACAACGCTTGATGTATACACCCGCGCGGTCGACGAACAGAAGCGCGAAGCGAGTCTAAAAGTCGTGAAGATGATGCTGCCGCAGGATGTGGAAAAGTTTGAGCACCCTTCCGCACCCTCGGGCACGCAGAAGGGAACTCGCCGCTGCCGGCAAATAGCTGTGAATAAAGGGGATATTTGGTGGACCTGATCGGGATCGAACCGATGACCTCTTCCATGCCATGGAAGCGCGCTCCCAGCTGCGCCACAGGCCCACAAAGGGAAGAACATCCTTTATTCTGCTGGAGCATGCCTAATCCGTCAAACCCGCCGCTTGTGGCTACCCTACCTCCACCACCTTCCACGGGAGAACGAATGTTTTATCCCCCTCACTCGGCTCAGGTAACTCTTTTCACCCTGTTCTTAATCGGCGGCTCCGCTGTCGCCTGGGCGCAAGCAGCCCCACCTCCCGCCCCAGCCCAGGCTCCTGCTGCGGCCGTGGCGCCCGCGCCCACTGGCTTTGCCATGACCAACTTGCGTCCGGCCCTAGCCAACGTCCAGACAGCCATCACCAACCTCAACGTTGGGCACTGGAAGGCGCCTAACGACATCCGGACTGCCACTCAGCAGGACGTCGCTTCCATGCAGCGAGACCTCAATACAACGCTGCCTCCGCTTCTGGCGCAGGCAGACGCTGCCGCGGCCACCAATGGTCCGGGGGCGCTTTCCCCGGCATTCGCGGTCTTCCGCAATCTCGAGGCCCTCTACGACGTGTTGCTTCGCGTCACAGAAACCGCGGGTCTGGCCGGCTCCTCGGCCGATGCGAGCAACCTGGAAGAGGCGCGCGCCGGGTTGGAGGACGGCAGGGCCAAACTTGGCAACTGGTTGCTACAGGCCATCGGTGCCCAGGACGCCCAGGTTGCTCGCTTGCAGGCCCCCGCTGTTGCCAAGCCTCCTGCCGCACCGCCCGCTCCCACAAAAATTGTGGTCAACGATGGCCCTGACGCCACGAAAACACACAAGAAAAAACCGCCCGCCACCCCAGCACCACAGTAATCTCTTTTCCCGAGCCACTTACCCCTCCGGCGGTGTCTAAGGTAAAGAGAACCTATAGAAACGGCGCGGCGAGGGTGTCGAGTCCTCTGCTCCGCCGCTGGTCTGCGCTATTGGGAGACGCAAGTGGACGCTTCCTGTTATGTTATGGAGAACTTTCGCATGCAGGCAGGCATTGCTTTGGGAAATATTGCCAGCGTCCTCGGTGTACCGTCAGAAGAAGCCGGAATTGTCTCTGAACTGAAAGCCGGTTCCGAGGAAGCGTTTGCCTGGCTGATTGCCAAGTATCATCAGCCCATCTACAGCCTGGTTGCGCGCACCATTCCCGACCCCGCGGACGCTGCTGACCTGACACAGGACGTCTTCATCAAGATTTACCGCGGCATCGGCAGCTTCAACGGAGATTCCAGCCTGCGCACCTGGATCTATCGCATCGCGCTGCGCGAGGCCAGTAACCAGCGCCGCTGGTGGGGGCGCCACAAACGCCAGGAAGTCACCATCGAAACCGAGTTCGGCGAGAATAACGACGGGCAGCCCCTCTGTCTCAAAGACACCCTGATTGATGGTCATGAATCACCCTTCGACCGGGCCGCTCACGAAGAACTGCGTGCTCGGGTAGAGGAGGAGTTGCGTCACATTCCCGAGCCCTTTCATGCCGTTGTGGTGCTGCGCGATATCGAAGGCTTTTCCTACGAGGAAGTGGCAGAGATCCTCGGGGTGAATCTCGGCACCGTAAAATCGCGTCTCATGCGGGGGCGCGCGCATCTGAAAGAACGGCTGGCTGGTTTCGCGGAGGCGGCGGCGAAACGCCCAAGCTCTGCTTTCCGGCCGCTGGAAGCGCTTTCGATGGGTACCAGGGGGGCCAAGTGAACAAGTGCGCCAATTTACGCGAGCAGTTCTCCGCATATCTTGACGGGGCAGTATCCGGCGCAGCCATGCAGGAGATTGCCGGGCACCTTCAGGCCTGCTCCGGTTGTGCTGCCGAATTCGCCGAGTGGCGAGTTGCGCAATCGCTCATCAGCTCCATCGGGCCGGCGAAAGCTCCCGCTGACCTGGGTCTCCGGCTTCGTGTGGCCTTGTCGCAGGAATCCGCCAACACCGCCCAGGAGAAATTCGCTCGGGGTCGAGTTCGCTGGGAAAATACCTTCCGTCCCCTGATATGGCAAGTTACGGCTGGTTTCGCCAGCACCGTTGCACTGCTGGCAGGGGTCGCCCTGCTCATCGGGATGTTTGCCTCCCCGGAGCCGGCGATGGCGCGTGACGAGCCTCTTGCCATGGCCACCAGTCCCCGTTTCCTTTACACCTCGTTCGAACCTGCCGGTGGGGTTGGGGATCTTGAAAATCCGGTAGTCGTTCAGGCTTTCGTCAACGGTGAAGGTCGAGTCTGCGACTACGTAATCGTCTCCGGGACCGCCGATACCAAAACCCGTTCCCAGCTGGAAGATACGTTAGTCTTCAGCGTCTTTGCTCCAGCGCAGCTCTTTGGTCAACCGGTACGGGGTACTGTCGTCCTCTCCTTCTCCGGGGTTTCGGTACCGGGCTAGGTGCTTGGCAGCGACACTGGTGGTTTCCTCTGAGGAACCGGGTTTGACCCTCCCTTGTGCGAATGCATAGACTTGGAGAGGGCTCGTCGCCTCACTCTATGCAGTTTCTCAGCAAGCATTCCGCCATCCATCCCAGGGTTTTTCCTGTGCACCTTGCGGTCGCCTCGTTTGCGGTGCTGATTTGGTTGGGCGTGCCGCTCGCGAGCGCACAAGACTCTTCTGATTCGCAAGCCTCCGCCGCCGCCCGGCCTGCTGCACCCGCATTGGTGGATGCCGCGGGTCCCGAGATCAGCCTGCAGAATAGCGAGGCGCTTTTCGAAATTGCCGTGGCGCTGAACGCGTGCGGCTATGATCAGGGGCTTGCAGCGTCTGACCCTTTGCGCCAGCAGGTCCGCGAGCAAGTCAACCAGGCGCTTCAGGCTTCGAGCGATGCACGCGATGCGCGCGAACACATCTGCACCTTCATTGTGCAGCATCGGCTTTCCGATACGGGGTCTGATCTGGCGCAGTATATTTCGCTCGCCCTCTTCATCACGCCGCCCCCCGATCTTGCGCCCAGCGCTGAAGGCGCTGACCTGCCTCCGGACGCCAGCGGGGTAGAAAACATCCTACCCTTGCTGCGCCGCTTTGCTCGGCTGGTCGACCTGCACGTAATCTGGCTCCAAGTTCGCCCACAATACGAAAAGCAGTTGGCCCAGCTCCACGACTCATTGACCAGGATGATCGACAATACCGGCATCTACCTCAAGACGCCTGCTGGGGCCACGAACGGTCGCCGCTTTCTAGTCGTCGTCGAGCCGCTGCTTGACCCCGCGCAGACCAATGCCCGGGTCTACGGACCCGACTATGTGGTGGTCGTCTCGCCTGTCAATGGAGCGATCCACATGCGGGAGGTTCGCCATGCCTACCTCCATTACCAGATTGAGCCCCTGTTGTACGCCCGCGCCACCGCCCTGGACAGGCTGCTGCCATTTCTAAAGACCGTTCACGATGCACCCCTCGATTACACCTATCGCAGCGACGTAGTGGCTCTGACGATCGAGTGCATGATCCGCGCTGTCGAGGCCCGAACCATGGATACCGGCGTGACCATATATAAAATTCCGGCCGATGTACGGCGCAGCGATCTCGAATCGGCCACCCATCAGCACAATGCCTCGGTCGAGGCCGCCGAAGCGGTCCGGCGTCACGCCATCCAGCAGGATATGGCTGACGGCTACGTGCTCACGGAGTATTTCTATAACGCCTTTGCCACCTTTGAGCGAGCTCCGCAGAGCTTCAAGGAAAGCATCGGCGAGATGGTCTACGGTATGGACGTGAGCGCTGAATTGAGCCGGGTGAAGCATATTACTTTTAACCAGGAAAGCTCCTCCGATGTAGTGCATCGATCGCCGCCCGAGCTGAGGGGCCTCGACCTGGCGGAAATGAAACTGATGAAAGGGGATACCGATGCCGCGGGCGCCCTGGCGCAACAGTCGGTGGACGATAAATCCGGCGATACCGCGCGTGCCAACTTCATCCTTGCACGGGTGGCCATTATGCATCGCGATGTGCCCGTCGCTCAGCATGATTTCGAAGAGACCATCCGCCTCTCCAAAGATCCCCGCATGCTCGCCTGGTCGCACATCTACCTGGGACGGATATATGACATCCAGGACCAGCGCGACCAGGCAGTCAACGAGTATCGCGCTGCACTCACGGTGCGTGACGGCGAGCCCGACACCCGGGTGGCGGCAGAAAAAGGTCTCAAACAGCCCTATGCGGTTCCGCAGCAGGAGCATACCGAGCCCGCAGGGGAGGACGATTCGGCCCCAGACGCTCCGCCACAGGCCGGTGCTCACCCGGCTACCGGTGCTCCTCAGTAACCGATCTGATTTTCCCACTATGCAATACAGTAGGAGAAAGGGTAACCAAATTGATGGCACAGGCGGCTCCCAATACGCTACAGGCAGCGTTGGGTCACACCTTCCGCGAGCAGGCACTGCTGGTGAAGGCGCTGACTCATAGCTCGCTGGCGTACGAGCAAACCGCCGAGGGACGCCACGCCGAGGGAACCACTTGCTCCCGGGAAGAAGATAACGAGCAACTGGAGTTTTTGGGAGACGCAGTTCTGGGCCTGGTGGTTGCCGAGATTCTCTTCCGTCGTTTCCCCGATCTCCATGAAGGCGAGTGGACACGTCTCCGGGCCAGCTTGGTCAGCCGGCGCCATCTGGCGCAAGTGGCAGCCGCCCTCGACCTGGGAAATTATCTGCGCCTGGGACGGGGAGAAGAACGGGGCGGAGGGCGAAAAAAGTCTACTCTCTTGGCGAACTGTGTCGAGGCCGTGATTGCCGCCCTCTATCTGGACGGCGGCCTGGTTCCGGTCGAGGCCTTTGTCAACGAGCACGTAGTCGCGCCCTACGTGAATGATTTACGCCAGGCGCTCGACCGCGGAGTCTCCTTGGGCGACCACAAGACCGCATTGCAAGAGCTGTTGCAGGCACAGAAAACCGGGCCGCCGGCTTATGTACTCAAAGCGGAAAGCGGGCCCGATCACCGCAAGCGCTTCCTGGTGGAAGTAAGAGTGGCGGAGGGGAGCGGGCCCAAAGCACTTGCGCGCGGCGTAGGCACTACCAAAAAACGGGCCGAGCAGGAGGCCGCACGCCGGGCTTTCGACAAGCTCAGAAAAAAGAGTCCTGTCCGCGAGCCGTTGACCGAAGGTAACGGCTCTTGAACCACCAACCACCAGCGGAGTTCTTCCGCGTCTCCACGGAAGAAGCGAGCGTGGCTTCCACTTCTGCGCCGCCCGCAGTCGCGCACCCAGTCCACCATAGCCACACTCACCTCGTTTTCCCAAACCTGCTCGACACCTTCCGCTCGCTGCTGTCGATCATCGTCATCGCACTCTTTGTGCTCACTTTCGTAGTCCAGCCCTTTCGCATCCCCTCTGAATCCATGGAGCGGACTCTGCTGGTCGGGGACTTCCTGCTGGTCAACAAGTCGGTTTACGGACCTCCGGGCGCCTGGCATTGGCTCTTGCCCTATCAGCAGGTGAGCCGCGGCGATGTGGTCGTATTTCATTTCCCGCTCGATCCATCGGATCACGTCGTCAAGCGTGTCGTGGGTGTTCCCGGCGACCGGATTCGTCTGCAAAATGGCGTGGTCTACATCAACGGGAAGAAGCAGATTGAGCCCTACGCCATCTTTGAAGGCGCATATCAGGATAACTTCCGCGATCAGTTTCCCGCCAAACTCTACACCGACCCGGGAGTAGATACGCACTGGTGGATGCAGATGCGCCACGACGTCCAGAACGGCGAGCTGGTCGTGCCCCCGGGCTTATATTTCGTGCTCGGAGACAATCGCAATCACAGCCGCGATAGCCGCTACTGGGGTTTTGTTCCCCGCGCCAATGTCGTGGGTTTGCCTTTTATCATTTACTTCTCGCTGCATGAGCCCTCGGCTACCGATGACCGCACGCTCCCGGATGATAGACTCGGACACGAGAAGAGCCCGCTCGATACCGTCATGGACTTTGCACGCTGGAGCCGCACCTTTCGCGTCATTCATTAGAGGTTTGTTCCCATTACCATGGAAGCCACGGAAACCGAGATCAAAAGCCAGCAGGCAAGGGAAGAGACGCCGCTGGAAGCATTCGCTTCCATCTGTACGGTGCTTGTCATCGGACTCTTTGCACTGACCTTCATCTTTCAGAACTTCGAGATACCCTCGTCCTCCATGGAGAAGACTCTGCTGGTGGGCGACCATGTACTGGTGGACCGCATCACCCTGGCGCCGCGCACCGCGTGGGCTCCCTTTGTCTACTACCGCGATGTTCGCCGCGGCGACATCATCGTCTTTTTCAAGCCGGGCGAGCCCGACTTGTACCTGGTGAAGCGGGTCATTGGCGTTCCTGGCGATCGTATCCACCTGCGCAACGGCGTGGTCTTCCTCAATGGAGAGCCGCAACATGAACCGCAGGCGGCCATGCCGGACTACGGCAACTACTTTCCCTACCGTGATGATTTTCCCGCAGTCTCCCCATCGCAGAGCGGAGACGTGACACCAACCTGGGCCCTCGAACTTCCCAACTACATTCAGGGGCAAGACCTCGTGGTTCCCCCGGGCCGTTACTTCGCCATGGGTGACAACCGCACCGTCAGCCTTGATGGCCGCTATTGGGGCTTTGTGCCGCGCGCCAATATCGTAGGCCGTCCGCTCTTCGTCTATTGGTCTTTCATCGAGCCCGACAATCAGTATGAGAAAGAAGGAGTGGGAGACAAGCTTCAGTTTTATTTTCACGTAGTTCTTCATTTCTTTGACCAGACCCGCTGGCGCCGAACCTTCCATTTGGTCCACTAGCATGGGCGGCGAAGAAAAGCGTCCTTCGCCCAGGCGCTGGATTCTGCTGGCAGCCGCTCTCCTGTCAGTCGTTGCTTTTGTATTGCCGCCACTGATCAACATCAGCCGGTATCAACACCGGATTGCCGACAGCATCAGCCGTAGCATCGGGCGCCAGGTACATATCTCGTCCGTTAAGCTGCGATTGCTGCCCTTGCCTGGCTTTGAGTTCTCCGATTTTTCCGTAGAAGAAGATCCTCAGTTCGGCTCCGAGCCTATCCTTCACTCCGACAGCGTGGTTGCTTACCTGCGCCTCTTGTCGTTGTGGCGGGGCAAGCTTGAAGTCTCCCGCATCCATTTCGACGACGCTAGTTTGAACCTTGTCCGGGAGCGCGATGGAGGTTGGAACTTTGCTTCGGTGCTGGTGCAGGCAGCGCACATCCCGAATGCCCCTACGGGCCAGCGCCACGCCGGCAGTGCTCCGCGCTTTCCGTATATTGAGGCGGAAAACACCCGCATCAATTTCAAAGAAGGCAACGAGAAGAAACCCCTCTCGTTCCTCAACTCCGACCTCTCCATCTCACTGGCTCCAGAAGACGCGTGGGAGTTGCATTTTCGGGCACAACCGGTGCGCACCGATCTCGTTCTCGACCTTTCCGATACCGGCATATTGCGCGTCGATGGGACGTTGCATCGCGCGCCGTTACTGGGCAAGATGCCATTGCAGCTCAAGGTGGAATGGAACGGAGCGCCTCTTGGCCAGTTGAGCCGGCTCACCCTTGGCCGCGATGTAGGCTGGCGCGGCGGTCTGGATGCTGAGGCCGTGGTGGGCGGTACGGCCGACCTGGCACAGATCAACACCAGGCTGAGGGTCGCTGGGCTGCACCGCTCCGAATTTACTCCGGCTCATCCCATGGATGTAGAGACCTCGTGCCGGGCGTCATTCCTGACAGAGTCTAGATCGTTGCAAGGCATTGCTTGTACCTCTCCGGTCGGCGATGGATCGCTTCTGCTCACCGGCTCCATTCAGGAAGTGCAAACCCAGCCCCAAGCGCAACTCACGCTGGAGATTGATCGCATTCCTGCCGCGGCGCTATTGGCCGCACTACAGGAAGTGCGCCGCGGCCTGGGCGCTGGGGTCCAGGCCTCTGGAGCCCTCAATGGGCACTTCCAATACACCTCGCAAAGCGGCCGCCCACCCTTGATTGCGGGCGAAATGGCGCTTGATTCGCTCAGCCTGACACCGCCCGATGCCGGTAAGCCGTTCCTCCTGGGCCCGGTACGGCTCCGCTGCGAAAGCCCGGGGGCTGGGGGAGGCTCGATAGGATCCCCCGCGTTGCTGCTGCAGCCGGTGCGGCTGGCGATGGGTGCGCCGGTTCCGGTGACCGTGGATGGCCGCTTTATGCCTGCCGGGTTCGATCTGCACTTAGGCGGCGTCACCAGTCTTGCCCGCCTGAAGTCATTCGGCAAGACTTTCGCATTGCTTGGCGGCGCAGGGACGGCTGCTCTCGACCTTGACGTTCGTGGTAAATGGTTGCTGCCTATACCCGACGCCGAGCACCCGGTGATCGGCTCGACAGCGGAGGGTAGCATCGCCATCAGGAATGCAGAACTCACTACTTCCTATCTATCCCAACCTTTGAGGATCGCGTCCGCCCAGGGAATCCTCAGCCCGAATCAGATGGAATGGACAAATGCATCCATCAGTCTTGGCAAATTGGAGGCACAGGGAACGCTTGAGTACCCGGCGCTCTGTCCGTCCACCACACCGTGCGCCGGACACTTCTCCCTCGTCTTCCCCACACTGGATCTGGCTGCACTTCAATCGACCCTGCTGGGTACCAGCGAACGCGGTCAGCTGTTGCGGGAAATTCTTGATCGTATCGACCGTCACTCCGTCAAGTGGCCCGACCTCTCCGGTACCGTCCGGACTGGCGCCCTTTCGGCCGGCAAGCTGGTGATGCATGACGCGATCGGCGCTCTCGACATCAGCGGAAACTCAATCAAGATCCGGTCCCTGAATGGCCATCTAGCCAACGGAACCATGCATCTTTCCGGGTCGGTGGACGCATCCGGGGACCAGCCGGAATACCAGCTCGATACGCAGGTCACCAACGCCTCGCCCGGCGCGCTCGGCAGTATTTTCGATGAGCATTGGGGTAGCGGCCTGGCCAATTTTTCCGCCCAGATCAACATGTCCGGCTTCGACGCGCAGGATCTGCTCCGGTCTGCCACCGGTAGCTTGCGCTGGGACTGGACCAAAGGCGGGTTGGCTGCGGAGGAGCCGTTGCCTGTTGCCGCCCAGCCCTTCATCCACTTTGATCAATGGAGCGCGGATGCGGCGATTGCGGATAGCACCATCACAATAAAGCACAGCCTGCTCGCTCGCGGTCAGGAAGCGATTCCACTATCGGGCACCATCTCCTTCGATCGCGAAATCGACTTGAAGGGCGGATCGGCCGCTCATCCTTTCGCCATCACCGGAACTTTGCAACACCCAGAAGTGAAAACAATCGAAGAACAAGTCGAGAATTGATGCCGAAATTCGCCCAACTTGACGTGAGGCTCGCCGGGAGCGGCAGAGTCTGAGCCGTGGCAGAACCAAAAAGGAATAGGACGAGTACCCTCGTTCCCTCACGAAGGACGGGTGGCCCATATCTCGCTCGTTTTTCGCGAGATGTGGGATTCCAATGCTCTCTCCCTCTGACTCTCGATTCATCCGATGCACTTAGCGGTCAACATCGGCGGTATCCCATATCTCGCGAAAAACGAGCGAGATATGGGCCACCCGTCCTTCATGAGCGACTGAGTTCCGCCCGCTGGGGACTCCAGAGGTCATTCTTGATTGTGATGCACCTACTCCGAGGCTGCCGGAACGGCCAAGGTCTGCCTGTGGACACTGGCCTCCACTTCGGGAACCGTGCCGTCGTTCACTGCGACTTCAGCCGGCTGGCCCTGTAACAGGAAGCGATGGCTGATCCTCGACTTTGCGGGCACCCGCAGCCTCTCTGTCACCGTGGTTGTGCCGGACGAAACAGAGACCGGAACCTCCGCCTCGGCCGTTCCGCTATTGGTCACATCCACTGCAACAATATACGAGCCCGGAACACTGGACTTATTAGGATACACGCCGGCAATCGAAAGGTCAGGAAGACCGCGGTCGTGGTAGACCCAGTCTTCAAAGAACCACTTCAGGTCTTTGCCACTCGCCCGTTCGAGCACTTGCTCGAACCCCGTTCCCGTTGTATCCGACCCCGGTTGATAGGCACGCAGCGCTTGCCCCAAAGCATTTTCCCCGGCAAGGTCGCGCAGCATCCAGAGGACGTAAGTCGCCTTGGTGCGGTAGTACACCGGATCTCTTGCCGTCAGCAACGCCTGCGACGTGGAAGCCGCATCGCCCGGCTCAGCTAGCGAAAGCGCGCCGCGGGTATTATCCAATTGCTGAATGGCGGCGTCCCGCCCGCGGTTTTGCTCCGTCCACAGCGACCCCATAAACGAGGCCACGCCTTCCTGAAGCCAGGGGTACGGCGAGCGGAAGTAAAGATGCGTCAGCGAATGAACCAGGGCATCACTCAGCCTATATGGTTCGGCGCTGTGCACATTGGTGAAGAGGACTGGCCCATCTTCGAACGGGGCATCGCCCTCCTCCGGCAGATCGACGATATTGAGCGGGCCGCGAGGCTCCGTGCCCAGCCAGCGATGAATGAGCGGGATCACAAGCGAAGCCGCCGTCATGTAGGCCTGGGCATTCGCCACATCCTCGGTCCGCGCGAATACGGCTATCCCATCGCCCTCCTGCAGGGTGCGGGCGAGCAGAAAGAGGCTCGGTGAGGAAAAGCCCAACTGCGTGGATGGCAGCGTACAGCTGACGATTCCGGGAACCGAGGCCGTAGGCAGCGATGAGGGCTTCACTGTCAACATCTCGCCATCCAATATCGCCAGATTCGGTGCTTCGCCAAAAAACTCCTCGGTCACCTTCATCGTCACCGTAGCTTGGCTCTGACGTTGCCGCTCCTCTGCTGCTTCCGTAAAGAATTTGGCTCCGTCGCCCAAGGCTACGGGGACGGAGGCTACCGGGTACCAGGCCACATTGCCAAAGCCCCGCAAGCCCACAAATTCGTCCGCAACCCGGTCCCAATCGGAGGCCTCCGCTACCTCCGTCGGGGTACCGATCTGCTCCAACCGGGTCGCGGATAGAGCGGCGGTCCCTTCGTAGGTAACGTCGACCGCGATGGTCTGCTGCGGAGCCAGCGGCTGCGCCAGGGGGATGAGCGCCTCACGCAGCACCCCGGTATGGTCAATATCGCTGTTCACCAGTTGCTGGGAGAAAGTGGCCGGCGCATCGGCGATGCGAACCCTTGTCCATTGCAACGTAGAGGAGATCTGCAGCGGGAGACGGTGCAGCGGATTACCCGAATCATTACGCAGCACGATGCGTGCGCGCACCGCCATCGCGTGCTCCCTGGGCTGCAGGCGGATATCGAGATCGTAGGAGAGGAAGGTGATCGCTTGTCGTTCCGCGTCACTCGCCGTGTCGGAAGTCTTGGCCGCCGGAGCCGTCGGTGTCTTCGCTGGTCCACTACTGCTACTGCCGGGGTCGTCCGCGGAGCGCGACAAAATCACCGTGCCGGGATGCTCCGCGGGCGCCTCCGCCGGAGGTGATGGGGGAGAAGACGCTTCCTGCGCTTCAGTACAAGCAGCCAGGATGACCCCGACCCCAACGACAACCACTGCCAACCGCAAAAACCTCATGAACCCAAACCCTTCTGCTTTTTCGTCTGCTCTGGCACGGACTGGTTTGGCCGCACCCCCTTCCGCCGCTGCCGCGCCGCCTCGTAGAGCACCACGGCACCTGCGGCGCTTACATTCAGGGAGTGCACCCGGCCGGCCATGGGGATGCGCAACAGGTGATCGCAGGTGCGCCGCACCAGGTCATGCAACCCCGCTCCTTCACGACCGAGCACCAGCACGCAGCCTACGGAGAAATCGAACTCGTCATAGTCCATGGTCCCGCGCTCGTCGAGGCCGATGCACCACAGGTCGCGTTGCTTCAACTCTTCCAATGCGCGCACCAGGTTCACCACCCGCGCGATCTTTACATGCTCGGCGGCCCCCGCTGACGCTTTAACGGCTACCGGGCTGAGCGGAGCCGACCGCCGCTCCGTAACCACCACCCCGTCGACGCCGGCGCCCTCGGCTGTGCGCAACAGAGCTCCCAGGTTCTGCGGATCTTCCACCCCGTCCAGCGCCAGCAGCAGGCGGTTTTGCCTGCCCCCCTGGAGCAGGTCGTCCAGGTCAAGGAATTGTCGCGCCCGCACAATTGCCACAACGCCCTGGTGCGCCTCCGTCCGTGCCAGCTTGGTCAGCTGATCGCGAGTATCCAGGCGCAGCTTTACCCCCGCGTCCCGGCAGGCCTGGATTAGCTTCTCCAACCGCGCATCCTGCCGCTCGCGGGCAATGCAAATATGATCGAATTTCCGAGTCCCCGAGCGCAAAGCCTCCTCGACAGGATGCAGGCCGAACAAAATCTCCATAGCCCTAAGTTTAGACGCTACAGCAGAAATAGGATTGCTCTACCCTGTGTAGCTGCCGCGCTGGGCCTTTTTCATCAAGAAAAAGGCCACTTCCCGGAATCCATTGAAGCAACGTATTTCCTGTTTCTGCTTTAATGCCGGAAAGGGTTCCTGCCCCTTCCGAGTGGCTTCAGGCGGACGATTCCTATATCCTTGTACGCACTGAGTCGGCCTGTGGCGCAGCCGCGGGACGGATGAGCAATACTATGGTTCTTGCCGGGAAGCTCAAAAAAGTAGTTGCCAAGGGCGTCTTTGGGCAAGCAGCCGACGTCTCTGAAGGTGATATGCGCGCAGCTTCGCTTACCGTCGCCGAACCATCCTGCAACGAAAACAGCCTGGTTGCCCAGGGGCTAAAGCGCCACGATCCAGAGCTGCTCGATCAGCTGATCGTTCAATACCAACATCGCTTGCTGCGCTACCTGCTCTACCTCACCGGCAACCGGGAGACTGCGGAAGACATCTTTCAGGAAACCTGGATGCGCGTGCTGAAGCGCGGCGACCAGTTCAATGGCAAGTCCCGCTTTGATACTTGGCTCTTCACCATCGCTCGCAACCTGGTCATCGACGTGCGTCGCAAGCGAACCATGAGCAGCCTGGAAGCGATGCGCGAAGCCGGGGAAGACGGTCGGTCCTTCGATGTGGCTGCCGATGGTCCTTCGCCTTTTGAGACTTATCAGACCAACGAGAACGGGCAGCGCGTCGCCGAGGCTTTGCTGACCCTTGAGCCTTTGCATCGTGAAGTACTGGTTCTCCGCTTCCATGAGGAGCTTTCCCTGGAAGAAATCGCCCAGGTTACGCGTTCCCCGCTCTCCACGGTAAAGTCGCGGCTCTACCGTGGGCTCTCTGCCCTGAAACCTCGTATGAGTGCAGCGGAGGGCGAGGCGCGATGAAGATGAACCAAACGGGGGGCCCCGGTAAGAGGCCCACAAACGTGGCGCGCTCGATTGCCTGGCCGGATTACGATGCCAACCTGCGGCTGGCGCAGAAGACACGCCGTGCCGTCCGCGATGCGGTCATCACCGGGCAGGAGCATCGCAAGCGCCAACGCCGCAACCTGGGGCTGGCCATCATGGGTTTTGTGTCCTTACTGGTGTTGCTGGCGCCTCCCCTCTGGAATGGTCTGGAAGATCTTCTGGCGGGAGAACATATCCTGGATTTGCCCGCGCTGGTCTCCTTCCTGATCCTGATGCTCCTTCCCGCGATGCTGGCCGCTCTGATCGCTGTATGGAAGGGACGGCATGACGTGGAGCATGATCGCGGTGGCTTTGAAACATTTCGTCCCATAGAAAAATGACCAGTAACATACCCAATGCTGAATCCACTTCTTCCTTCACCGACGAGGTGAAGCTTATCCCGTCCTGGTCCATCGCCGCGGCGGCCCTGATATTCGTTTTCATGCAGTACCTTTCCTGGGTAATCTTGCCCGCGCATAAGTTACGTCCCTCCACTGCTCCTTTCGGCCTGCGCTTTTACTTCGCGCTCTCCTGGAGCACCCTGTCGGCGTTGTATGTGCTCATGGTCGGATACGTGAGCCGTGATGCCCCGCGGCGCAACATGAGCACCCGCTTGTGGGTAATCGTTTGTCTCGCCATGCCGGGCGGGATCGGGTCGGTGCTTTACTTTCTTCTCCGCCAACCGGTGATTGCGCTCTGCCCCTCCTGTGGCACCAGCATCCATGCGGAATTCCATTTCTGCCCGCAGTGCGCCTACCAGGTCTCCGCCGCCTGCGGCAATTGCTACCGCGGCGTACGCATTACCGACGTCTACTGTGTTTACTGCGGTCATAGCCTGGCCACGGATAACATGCCTTCCCGCCTGCGTGCCTTTCAATCCTGAGCTTGCCGGCAAAGGTGGCCACGAAGCTCGATAGACACGTGGAAAGGGCGATGCAGGCGCCTGCTGTAACTGGGGTTTCCCCCGCTCCTTATATACTCAAATTCGTTACTTCAGGTCTCTCCGCTTCGGCCCCAAGACGTGTTTGGACGGATGAGAAGACGGCTCTTTTATGCCAATGACTGCTTTGATCGTCGACGATGAAAGGCTTGCGCGCGAAGAGCTCAAGTACCTTCTGGACGCTGCTGGAGGAGTGGAGGTCATCGCTCAGGGCGAGAATGGCATCGAGGCCGTTCACCTGATTCGCACCCACCATCCGGACGTGGTGTTCCTGGACGTGCAGATGCCTGGCCTGGACGGCTTCGCCGTGCTCAAGAAGCTGCTGGAGCGAGTCGACGCCGACCGCATGCCCCAGATCATCTTCGCCACCGCGTTCGACCAATATGCGGTGCGTGCGTTCGACGTCAATGCCATCGATTATCTGCTTAAGCCGTTTGATCGGGCCCGTGTCTTGCAGGCCCTGGAGCGCGCGCGACAGCGCTTGCAGGAGATGCACCAGCTCGATTCTGAGCCACCTTTGGAAAACGGTTCGTCGAGCGACATCAAGCCATCGGATGCGCGTCTCGATGCGCTACTCCGCCTCATCGAACAGCAGCAGGCTGGCGTGCGTCCCCGCAGCGGGAAGATCATTCTGCAGGCCCATAATCGGCTCTTGCTGGCCGATCAGAAGGATATCTGCTTCGCCGCCATCGAGGAGGGCATCATCTCCGTGGTGACGCCCTCCCTTGAAGGCCAATCCAAATGCCGGACGATCGAGGAGCTGCTCGAGCTGCTGGATCCATCCCTTTTCTGGAGAGCCCACCGCTCCTATGTAGTCAACATCAACCACATCAAGGAAGTCGTGCCCTGGTTCAAAAGCAGCTATCAACTGCGCATGGATGATCGCAAGCAGACTGAAATTCCCGTGAGTCGCGCCCAAACCCGGCGCCTGCGCGAGCTCTTCAAGCTCTAGGTTGCCGGCACCCGTGGGGGATGCGCATCATCCCACTTCTTCATAGGCGCGCCGCAGCATCTGCCGCATTGCAGAAACCATATAGGCGTTGTCGATGCGCAAATTGGCGTCGCTCACGATGGCCGGGTAATGGTCTGGGATCAGTGAAGCGGTGCTGCGTACCTCCCGCAGGGCTTTCATGAGGAGATACATGTCCTGATAGCCGTCGTCCTGGAAGGTCTCATGAAATCGCGGCAGTGGGGAACTGACATTGCGAAAGTGGACGGTGAATATCTTATCGCGGCCGCCAAACTCCCTGATCATGGTGGCGGCGTCTTTGCCCATGGTGTCGCCGCCTTCCAACCAGGTGCCCAGGCACAAACAAAGCCCCCAGTTCTTACTGCCCTTCGAAACCACATCTTCCGCGTGTTTATACGCAGCGTAGTTGATGAAGACCTTGGCCACACCATTCATGGGAGAGATCGGGGGATCGTCCGGGTGGTGGGCTAACTTGATGCCTGCTTTCTCCGCGACCGGTAGAACAGCGTCGAGAAAGTAAGCATAATTGGCCCAGATCTCCTGCGCCGTATAGTCACGTTCGAACATTTGCTTTTCGACCTTTTCCCGAAAGTCGACCACACTGAACTCGCGCGCTGTGTATCCGCGATTGGTCGTAATCATGTTCGTGGTGTACGTATTTCCAGGGTGGAAATCGATGTGCGAAGTGCGGATGCCCAGGCGCCCGCAATCCGTGAGGAAGCTATTGAATTTCTCGATGTCCTCGTCCCGTCCCGGCTGCCCCAACTGAATTCTCTTCGAGCGATAGCCCTCCATCAGCGCGCAGTCGATGGTAAGACCGTATCGAGCGAAGCGATCGCGCGTGGCCCTGATGAAATCGTAGGATGCTGCGTCCCCGAAATCGGCGTGCAGCCAGCGCAGCCCAATCTGCTTCAGGAAGAGCAGTTCCTCGTCCGAAGTATGTTGGACGGTTAGTTTGATCGCAATCTTTGTGCCCTCTGGATCAGCCTCGTCCAAGGGCCCGGTGGGTTTCGCAGCGTGCGCCACCGCGGAACCTGGAAGCAACCCGCAAGCGGCTGCCATAACCGGCAGCTTGAGCAGGTCACGGCGAGCAATCCGCGCTGGCGCAATAAGCTTTTCAGAGTCCAGGGCTGACACAGCCACCTCCCCACGGCTATTGCTTGATCACAGTACCGTCGCGCTTACGTATCTCTCCCCATCCACCATTGAGATTGTTTCTTCCCGGCGTAAACGGAGCCTTGGCGGCTGCCTGTTCATCGATCTCGATGCCCCACCCCGGTTTTTCGCTCACCCATATGTATCCGTCCTTCAACTCCGGACAGCCGTGAAAAATCTCCCGCGTCCTTTCATTGAACGGCGAATATTCCTGAATGCCGAAGTTATAGCTGACAATATCCAGGGTCGCGTTGGCCATGTGGCCTACCGGCGAAACATCGCCCGGACCATGCCAGGCGGTCTTTACCCCGTACTGTTCAGCCAGGATCGCGATCTTGCGTGCCGGGCTGAAACCCCCCGCCTGCGAGACATGCACGCGGATGTAATCGATGAGCCGCCCCTCGATCAGCGGCTGCCATTCGTGTGGGCTATTGAAGAGCTCGCCCATGGCAATCGGTGTCGCACAGTTTTGCCGTATCTGCTGAAAGTATCCCAGGTCTTCCGGCGAGAGCGGGTCTTCCAAAAAGAACATGTGAAACTTCTCTGCTTCTTTGCAGAACTGCACCGCTTGGTTGGGTGTCATTCGCTCGTGCATATCGTGCAGCAGTTCCACCTCCTCACCTAGCTCCTGGCGGCACACCTCCAGCAGCTTCAGGGAGCGCCGGAAATCGTAAGCCGGCTCGTACAGTGGCTTATCGTGCAGCGCCTTGAGCGTCGTGTCTCCGCCTGTTCTCGAACCGTAGCCCGACATTCCAGGAATACCGACCTGCACCCGAACATTGCGAAAACCCTGGGCGATAAAACCCTTTGCGCTCTCAACCACCGCCTGAAAGTCAGGACCGTCGGCATGGGTGTAGGCATCGACCGCCTCCCGGCATTTCCCGCCGGCAAGCTGATACACGGGCATGCCCGCTTGGCGGCCCTTGATGTCCCATAGTGCCTGATCGACGCCGCTGATCGCGTTGTTCAGCACCGGGCCATTCTTCCAATAGGAGCTGTCGTAGCAGGATTGCCAGATATCTTCGATCCGGTCCGTGGTCTTACCGAGCAGAAACGGCTTCAGATACTTTTCCACCGCCGGTTTTACCAGGTCGGCGCGTTGGGTAAATGTGGCGCAGCCGTAGCCATAGAGCCCATCCTGGTCGGTGGTGATCTTCACCACGGTGAGCCGCGTGCCCGCAGGCTCACACTCGATCACACTAATATCCTTGATGCGGGGCGTTGCCATCCCGCGCGTGGTGCGCGCAACCTGTTCCTGCGACCGCAGGAGAGGCGACGCAAGCCCTAGGACGCCCGCCCCCCCGATAGACTTCAACAATTCACGACGTTTCATGGAGCCCTCTCATATTTTCTATCCCCACCAATGTTCGCCCTCTGCCAGGTGAGCTCTTACCACGTCAGGGTTTAACTCCGCCCCCAGGCCAGGCTTATCGCTGACGCGGATGTGCCCGTTCTTGATATAGGGACCATCCAGCAACAGCACCTGATCCATCCAGCCGCCCATGCCGGTGATGGTTTCGCAGGCAATGTAGTCGCGGATGGACGCTGCCCACTGGCAATTAGCCCAGGTATGCAATTGGCTGCCGGTGTTGTGCGTCGCCATCGGCAATCCAAAGGTATCAGCCATATCTGCGATGCGTTTTGTCTCCATGAATCCACCACTGTTGCGTAAGTCAGGATTCAAGATGTCGCATCCTTGATAAATAATGAAATCCTTAAAACCCGCTCGCCGTTCCAGATTCTCGCCCGTGCAGATGGGCACACGAGAGCTGGCGCACAACCTTCTCCAGGATTCGGAGTAGTCCACCGGAAGCGGATCCTCCAGCCACAGCGGTTTGATCGGCGCAACCGCATCGGCCAATTGAATGGAGGTGCGCAAGTCGTACTCCCAGTGGCAATGAACCATCAAGTCGTGCTCCCAGCCAATGGCTTCGCGGCAATTCTCAAACCCTTGGGCAATCTCCATCAGTTCTTTCGTCGTCAGGACCCGATTGCCCAGGTCCCGGGCGCTGTCCGTCGTTACGTCCGTATGGCGAAACCCGATCTTGTGTGCGGTAAAGCCGCTGGGATCCGCCTTGATCTTGTCTGCCCATTCGCGGCAAGAGGCTTTGTCTAACATGTTTCGCGGAGCCGCGTGATCGTAAACCCGGACCTGATCGCGGAACCTTCCGCCCAGCAGCGTCGATGTGGGAACCTCGAGGATCTTTCCCGCCAAATCCCATAAGGCCATTTCAATGCCGCTGGCCGCGCGCATGAGTGAGTGCGCGGAGCCGTCCGTGCGCGTGCCCGAAAGCTCAGGACCTCCGATGCCCATGTAGGTGTAAATGGCGTCGATCTCCAACGGGTTTTTCCCCACCAGCAGCGGTTTCAGCGCCTGGATCTGCTCCTTTACACCGATGCTCGGGGTGCCGTACGCCTCGGCGATTCCGTAATGTCCATTGTCAGCAACCACCTTGACATAGACGTAGGTACGTTGGCCGGCCAACGTCATGGTCTGAATATCGCTGATCTGAATATTGCTAAACCTGGTATGCGCTTTCTCCGCGGCTGCGAAAGGAAACAGCCCGCTGAGAAAGGCGGCTCCGCCCGTGACTTTGAGAAACTTACGCCGCGACCAGTTATGCTCACCTGCCTCGACCACCATTCACCCTCAATCCCCGGCAACTAACTCTTGCTGCTGCATCAGGAGTTCCTGCACCACAGGTTGAATACGCTTCTGTTGCTCCGCAGAAAGCTCGGAGACGAAGGGTGGAATGGGCCCGGTGCGAGCAACTCCGGCAAGCTCCATAGCATGATGCAGAACGCGGGCTGGTCCCCAAGCATCGCGCAGATCTTCGAGGTCCAGGAAGCGCGAACGGATGCGTTCTGCTTCTGCGTAGTCGGCTGCGCGGCAAGCAGAGAAGATGGCGGCGCTCAACCTGGGAGCTAGACAGCCTGAACCGGTGGTGAATCCCGGCAAGCCCCATTGGCGAAGATGGATGATCGCCGGCCGCTCACCGATACCGCTTATCACTATGCGCCGATCAACCCGCTTCAGCAGCTGCTCGAGATAGCGATCCTGCGCCGGATCTTCCCGCACCACCGCATACTTGATCGCGATGCAGATGCCTTCGTCGACCAATTGCCCGACCACATCGAGGCCGGCGATGAGATCCGCGCCCATGTTTGACTCTTCTTTGAGATAGAGCATCAGGCGAGTGCCGGCTGCTTGGGCAAACTCGCGCAGCCCTCGCGCCAGCCCGGCTGCATCGCGCGGATCTCCGCAGGGAAGCGTCATCACGCAGGGGACCGCAAAGCGGCGGAACAGTTTAGCCTGGTCTATCAACCGGCCGTAGGAGGGGCCCGCGCTGGGAATAAACCAGAGCCCATCCTCTTTGATCCCAGCCTGCCACGCGAGCAACTGCTCATATTCGTCCAGGGGCATATGGTAGAGGAAGGCATTCCCTCCATAGATGAGCCGCGAAATTCCACCTTTGGCGATGTAGCGAACGACGCGCGTATTTTCTTCGAAGTCGATAGCGCGGGCTTTCCCCGGTGCGCGCGCCAGCGGTGGAACAGCAAACACACCGTTCAGCGAAATGAGATCTTGTGTCATGTAATCCGATTCCTTCTCCGTACCAGATAGTGGTACAGCATAGCCGCCCCTACCATGCGCTGCCCAAGAGCAAGCAGCGCTGCTCTCCTATCCACTTTGCGCACCGTACCCATCCTGGCAACCCCGGCATACTGCATTCGCAGGAGCTACCAACGTGGGTGCAAGTGCTTCCAATGCAAGAGGATTCGCTACCTCGCATGTCGATGGCGATAGATCAACGTCTCCTATGGAACCGTTTACACTAACTTCGCAGATGAGGCCAGGTCGCGACGGTTCGGAAGTTTTTCTTTGCACTGCGAGGCCTCGTTGGAATACTATCCGCCTGCCATAAATAGTCAATGATAGATCAACGTCAAAGGCGGTGTTCGTGAATCGGACAGGGAGCCGAGCACTCTTTGTATCAGTCACTGTTCTGCTGGCGTCGGTCACCGTAGCCATTGTGGCCCAGACGGCGCAGACCGCGAAGCCGAAGCGCATTAACCAGGCGATCGAGCTCCTGGCAGAAGGCCAGCCTATCTACTACACCGGTTCTCACTCTGGAACCACCGGGACCTACGAGCAAGGAGTGAAGGACGCGCAGACCTATGCGGACTACATCAGCTACGACATGGAGCATGCTCCCTTCGATGTAAAGGGATTGCAGGAGTACATGCGCGGCCTGGTAGCGGGCGGCCCCAGCAGGAGCGGTCATCGGACGCCGGCCGTAATCGTGAACGTGCCGGTGAATGGGATGGACGCCGAAGCGGTGCACGCCAACGCTTGGATGTTTAATCAGGTGTTGGCCACCGGCGTGCACGGCGTCATGCTGACGCATGCCGACGACCCCGGCGCGATTAGCGCTTTCGTTGAAGCCGTACGCTTTCCCATCCATCAGGAAGGGGTAGGGGTCGATGGACTCCCTGAAGGACGCCGCGGCGTGCACGGGGTTGCGAACGCCGCTCAAATCTGGGGTGTCTCCCAGCAAGAGTACGAGGATAAGGCGGATCCCTGGCCGCTCAACCCCAACGGCGAACTTCTCCTTGGCGTCAAAGAAGAAGATAAGTACGCGCTCGCCAATGTCGACGAGAATCTCAAGGTGCCCGGCATCGGCATGGCGGAGTGGGGTCCAGGGGATATGGCCTTGTCGCTCGGCATCCGTGCGCAGGGTGAGGCTGCGATACAGGATCCAAAGATGGTGGCGGCACGCAGTAAAGTGTTGGCCGCCTGCAAGGCGAACCACATCTTCTTCCTCAACTCACTCAGCGCGAAGGACGTGATTTCCATGATCAAGGAAGGCGTGATGGTGGGGCCGGCCAGCGCCGAGACGGCAGCCATTGGCCGCAAATATACCAATAGACCTCAACCCTATTAGCCGCACGGTGGGCAACAGTTTTATTGTTGTGAGTCATCGTGCGGTTTAACAGTTCAAGGAAGGCCGGATGAAAATCAAAAGAAGAGATCTGCTCACGGCGGGCGTCTCCCTCGGTGTAGGGATGGCAGCCACGGGCGTAATGGCGCAAGAGTCTCCGGCGGCCGGTGGCAGTCGTGGAGGACGGGTCGCCAGCCCAGCGGTCAATAGTAATACTCAACCTTCATCGGTCGACTTCAACTACAAGCCACGCCGCATCAACAAGGCCATTGAACTGTGGGAAGACGGTCAGCCAATCTATTACGGCGGATCTGGTATGGGGCCGGGCGTGGACAACTATGCACAGGGCGTCAAAATGGCCCGGACCTATATGGATGCAATCAACTGCGAGATGGAGCATGGGGCGCTCGACTTTGCAGGATTGCGCGAGTTCATGCGCGGGCTTGTAGATGGCGGCCCGACGCGCAGTGGCCATCGCACGCCGGCGGTTTTTGTCGAGACCGCCATAATTGGTCTCGACGCTGCCTACATGCGGGCAAACACCTGGGTCCTGGAACAGCTGCTGGATTGTGGCGTCCATGGCATTCACATGTGCCACGCGCGCGATGCCGACGCGGTACAGGTTGCCACTCAGATGGCTATGCGTTACCCATTCGATTATCCGGGCGTTCCCAAACTACCCATGCGGGGCCTTCGCGGCTCCAGCGCGAACTTTGCCGCGGGTGTCTGGGGTGTCAACCACAATAAGTACCTGCACGTGGCCGATCTGTGGCCACTCAATCCCAAAGGTGAGATGATCTTCGGCGTCAAGATCGAAGATACCTTTGCCGATGTGGATGTCGATAAGACGATCGCGTTGCCGGGCATCTCGATGGCAGAATGGGGACCGGGCGATCATAGCTTTTGGCTCTACGGCCTTTCCATCTTCCCTGAAGATGGTTCACAGGTGGATGTATCAACCCGGCCGGAAATGGTCAAGGTAAGGCAAGCCGTTCTCGACGCTTGTAAGAAGAACAAAGTTATGTTTCTTAACGCCGGCAGTGCAGTTCAAAACAGCCCGGATTATGTGGTCAAACAGATCCAGGACGGTGCCATGGTGCTCGAAGCCCCTGAGTCGGCGGCGATTGTCGGCCGCGAATACAGCAAGCGGAAAATGCCTGTTTGACGAGTCGCGCGAGGCGAAAACAAAGTTTAAAGAAACAAAATCAAGCGCAGCAACGTCAAGATGCATTCGCTCGAAATAATTCACTTAGGTGTTCGCCCTGGAGAGCCGGCCAAGCGTATCGCGTTCTACCGTCCAAGGCAGGAGAGTCTTATGAAAAAAATGCTCATGGCAGCACTCATCCTCAGCACCATGTTGGGAGCTTCGGCAGCCTTCGCTCAAGTGAAGATGACGAGGGACCAAATGATGTTCTACACCTCGGATTGGAAAGGAGACCGGTTCCCCGATGGTCGTCCGAAAGTGCCCGACGATCTGATCAAGCGCGCCGTGGACTGTACCATCGAGGATATCTGGGGCTATCTGCGCCAAAAGGGCTACGCCAATCAGTTTGAGGGCGACTGGCAAGCTCTCCACATTGAAAAGCCCTTCGCCGGCCGTGCCCTCACAGCTCAATACATGCCCACCCGGGCGGATATGGCGAAGGCCATTGCTGCGGAGGGCAAGGCCGAGGGGCGTGTCAGCGGAAACAACAGCTGGCCCATTAACGAACTGCAAATCGGCGACGTGTATGTCGCCGACGGCTTTGGCAAAATCATTGAAGGCACGTTGATCGGTTCCAACCTGGGTAACGGCATTGCTGCGCACACCCACACGGGGTTTGTCTTCTATGCGGGCATCAGGGATCAGGAAGAGAATCGGGAAATCCCGAACTTCAACGGATTTTACAAAGGGTACGATCCCTCTGCATGGGCGCAAATGGAGTTGACTGCGATCAACGCGCCGATTCGTATTGGGCGAGCGGTCGTGTTGCCGGGAGATCTTGTCCTGGCCAAAACCGACGGAGTCATCTTCATCCCTGCGATTTTGGCGGAGGACGCCGTCAGTCACGCGGAATTTACCAGCCTTGAAGACGATTACAACTTCGAATTGAACAAAGAAGGTAAGAACGGCGCCGAATTCGAAGGCGGTTGGACACCAGCGAAATATCAAGGCCTCGCCAAGTGGATCGATGCCCACCCTGAGAAGCTCAAGATGCCGCGTTCTGAATTCGATGCCCTCATGGCTGAAAGGCTCAAACCCCGGCCGGCTCCCACCACCCCTGCTACCACCCCGGCACCCTAGTGCCGGTAGGAGGAAACATGAGAATCATCGCGCGCTATTGTTTAGCTCTGGGGACAGGATTGGCCATACTGGCGGGCGGCGTTGCGACCGCTCAGACTCTGCAAAATACGCTTACTCCTAAAGAAGCGGCTCACGGTTGGAAGCTGCTCTTCGATGGCAAGGATTTGGATGGCTGGCAGCCCTACAGCACATCGCAGCCACCCGCAACTGGGGATTGGGTTGTGGCTGACGGCGCGATTCTCTGTCCTGGTACCAGCGCTGGATGGTTGGCCGGCAATGACTCCTACACCAATTTCGAACTCAAAGTGCAGTTCCGCGCTAGCGAGAAGACAAACAGCGGCGTCTTCCTCCGCTCGACCAAGGAAGGCGCACCGCACAAGACCGGTTACGAATTACAAATCTGGGATTACCAGCCTGCTGGCTACAACACGGGCAGTTTGGTCGGTTCCCTCAAGGCGGTGCCCACCAAAATCCTCGATGAGCAGTGGAACGACTATGACATCAAAGCGGACGGCGACCACTATGTGATCATCCTCAATGGAAAAACGATCCTTGACGATCACGACTCGAAACACACCGAAGGGGTGATCGGATTCCAGTGTCAGCCAGGAAACAAGATCGAGTTCAGGAACGTCAAGTTACTTCCTCTTAAGTAGTAACTGACTCGATCGCCGGCAAAGGCCTCCGCACTTTGCGGGAAATACCCCGAGTGATATGGTGTTCGAGGGCACGAGACTTCTATGAAGAAAATAATTGTGGCTGCGGTGATGGTCTGGACGGTATTGGGAGCGTCGGCTGCCTTCGCTCAGGTAAAGATGACCAAGGACCAAATGATGTTTTACACCTCCGACTGGAAAGGAGACCGCTTCCCGGATGGACGTCCCAAGGTGCCGGACGATCTGCTCAAGCGCGCCTTGGATGTGTCGATCGAGGATGTGTGGGACTATCTGCGCGAACACGGCTACCGCAATCAGTTCGAGGGAGACTGGCAGGCTCTCCATATCGAAAAGCCGTTTGCCGGGCGGGCGCTCACCGCGCAATACATGCCCCTCCGGGCGGACATGGCGAAGGCCATTGCCGCAGAAGGAAAGGCCGAAGGCCGTGTCAGCTTTAACAACAGCTGGCCTATCAATGAACTGCAGCTCGGTGACGTATATGTTGCCGATGGCATGGGGAAGATCATCGATGCCACCTTGATCGGTTCCAATCTTGGCAATGGCATCGCCGCACATTCCCACACCGGCTTTGTCTTCTATGGAGGCATAAGGGACCAGGAGGAAAATCGGGAAATCCCAGACTTTAATGGTTTTTACAAGGGCTATGATCCCTCCTTCCTGCTGCAAATGACACTGACGGCTATTAATGCTCCGGTTCGTATAGGACGAGCCGTCGTGCTGCCAGGCGACTTAGTCCTGGCCAAGACGGACGGGGTTATCTTTATCCCGGCAATCATGGCCGAAGCTGCCGTGAGCCACGCGGAGTTTACCAATCTCATGGATGCGTACAACTTCGAACTCAACAAAGAGGGCAAGAACGGCGCTGAGTTCGAAGGTGGGTGGACGCCGGCTAAGTTTCAAGGCCTGTCCAAGTGGATCGATGCCCACCCTGAGATGCTTAAGATGCCGCGCTCTGAATTCGATCAGATGTTGGCCGATGCGCTGAACCCCCGTCAACCACGGCCGCCGGCTGGCGCGCCCGAACCCTAGTCCGCAGACACTTCAACTCAAGAGCTGCGATAGCGCAGTGGAGAGCCTGCCCTGAGCGAAGTCGAACGGTGACTGTTGTTCCTCTTCCAGTTCCCCCGCGAACTAATTTAGCCCCGCACTCTAACTGCAACCCTCTCTTCCGGCGTTCGTCCGAATCTCCTTAACTACTTACAGCAACCGATCCCAGATAGTGAGACTTCCTTGACATGCTTGTCATCACGGGAATAAAGTTCGTCCGTTTCTAAGTTGAGAGAGGTGTTTCACACCAAACAAAATAGCGTTAAAAAAAGCCTGGTTGAAGGCAGAAGCCAGTCATTTCCTGGAGGGGAAAGACATGCGACTAACAGCCAAAACGCAAAATAGGGTAAGTAACCGTTTTCATCTCTGTGTGCTCGCACTGCTCTTGTCGGCGCTCGGCGCATATGGCCAGAATGTCAACGGCTCAATCGTAGGAACTGTTTCAGACTCCACCAGTGCTTCAGTCCCCGCTGCGACCGTCACCATCACTGACATGAATACCAATGTCAGTCATAGCGCTCAAACCGACGCCAGCGGGTACTATTCGGTTCCCGACCTTGCTCCCGGGACTTACAAAGTCACGGCGCAGAAAGACGGCTTTAGCACGGCCGTGAACACCGGGATCAGCCTATTCGCGGATCGCACGGCTCGCGTTGATATGACCCTTAACCCCGGTGCGGTCACGCAGACCGTAAATGTCAGTAGTGCCATCACTCCCGAACTCCAGACGGACACCGCGGACACAGGGCGCGATATCGACACCACGGCGGTCGCGGAACTACCGCTTTCCACCGGCCGCAATTTTCAAAGCCTGCTGAATACCCTTCCCGGCGCAGGCGTCGCCGTGAAAGACCACTCCACGTTTTACAATCAGCAGCTCAGTATGGCGAGTGCTGTAAACGGCCAATCCAGCATGTACAACACCTTCAATATTGAAGGTGTGAGCGACAACCAGCGCAGCCAGTTGTTGCAGATCTACATCCCCCCGATTGAGGCCATTCAAGAGGTGCAGATCACCACCAGCAACTACGACCCGCAACAGGGAACGGCCCTGGGCGCAGTCACCAACGTCATTCTCAAATCCGGCGGCAACCAGTTTCACGGAGAAGGTTATTACTTCTACCAGGGCAACCGCCTCTCGGCGAAGCAATACTTCCAGACCACCCCGAACAATCATGCCGTATACAACTACTTTGGCGGTAACATCGGCGGCCCGATCCAAAAGGGCAAGACGTTCTTCTTTGCCAGCTTCCTTGAATACCGGCAGCACCTGGGAGAGTTTTATTCGATAAGCGTACCTACCGCAGCAATACGGACAGGCGATTTCAGCGACCCCGCCCTGACCCCGATCTACGACCCGCTCACCGGTGACACCGCCGATTGTCTGCCCGGCGGTAATGCCAAACTATGCGGGACCGGGCGCACGCAGTTCAGTTATAACGGGGTCCTCAATGTGATTCCACCCAGTCGCCTTGATCCTGTCGCGCAGGCACTGCTGTCCCATGTCACTATGCCCAATAACAACCAGAACGCTTCCGGCGTGCTCAAGTATCAGAACAACCTGCTGACCGGCAGCGGCTTCACCCAGGACACGCCGGATGTCGACGTCACGGTCGATCGGTTTTTTCATACCGATGACCATCTTTTCGGACGCTTTAGCTTTGAAGAGCCAACCCTCAACCAGGACGGTCTTTTCGGCGAATTCGGCGGCCCGCTCTCCGGTGGTGGCATCGCAGGAGAGGAGGGTTACGGCCACGAAAAGACCTATTCGACGGGCGTGAACTGGATCCATCCCTTTGCATCCAAACTGCTCTCGGAAGCGCGCATCGGTTTGAGCCGGTACGATAACTTGGCATATCCCACCGGTTACGGAAAAGACCTCGCACAGGGTGTTGGTATCCCGGGCGCGAACTTGGATGCCTTCACCAGCGGTATCAGCATCATCTCAGGTGAGGGTTTTTCCGATCCCATGATTGGGGGCTGCTCGAACTGCCCCTGGACCCGTGCCGGCACGCTGATCCAGGCCGTGGAAAATATGACCAAGGTCACCGGCAACCACACGCTTGAGTGGGGCGTTGACTATCGCCGTTGGCGCGACGACTTGCTTCTGGTTGGCGATCCTCCGGGCGCCTTCACCTTCGCCTCAGGGACGACTGCGCTGAATGCAAAGACCGCTCCGGCAAGCGGCTTCGCCAACCAATTTGCAAGTTTCCTGCTGGGCGATCCCAACTCAGTCGCGCGCGGGTATGCCAACGTCTTTCCCGCGCTCCGGCAAAACCAGCTCTTCTTCTACTTTGGCGATAAGTGGCAGGCCGGTCCCAAGCTCACCATCGATGCAGGTTTGCGCTGGGAGTACTACGGTCCACCGACGCCGCACTTTGCCGGCGGTTTCTCTAACTACATTTCCAGCACCAACTCTCTCGAGTTAGCGGGCATCGGCGTGGTTCCAAGAAATATGGGTTTGCAGCCCGATTATCACAACTGGGGGCCGCGTCTCGGCGTGGACTATCGCATTTCCTCCAACAGTGTGGTGCGCGCTGGTTTTGGCATGAGCACGCTGCCCTGGAACATCGACCTCTTTGCCTACAACTACCCCATCGAGCCTACTCAGTCGTACAGCAGCCTGAGCAGTTTCGGTCCCGCGATCCTTTCCAACAACGCCGCCGCAACCTTCGAGCAGGGAATCCCGGCGTTGCCGCCGTATGTCCCGCCGGCGAACGGGATCCTTCCCGCCAACACGCCTGCTCTGCTCAACCAGAGCTACTACGCCATCAACCTGAACTGGAAGAACCCGTATCTCGAATCATGGAATTTCGCCTACGAGCGGACTCTTCCCGGAAGCTGGGTTGTGGACGTTGCCTACGTGGGCAATCACGGCGTGCACACTCCCATCGAGTACAACCAGAATGCCGCTACGGTGTATGGACAAGGTGCAGCGGGTCAGCCGGAATACGGGCCTTGCGCCGCGTGCGGTAGCCCCAATGCAAATGTTGGCCGTACGGCTTCCACAACCGAGTTCTTTGCCGGGTACAACTCGAACTACAATGCCCTCCAGGTCAAGCTCGATCACAAGTTCGCTCGTGGCTTCGCCCTGACAAATTCCTATACCTATGGAAAGGCCCTCGGGTTTGCCAGCGAAGCCAGCGACTACCCGAACGGCCTGCTGGACTATGTCAATCAAAGGCGCAATTACGCGGCGACTGACTTCAACCAAACGAACATCTTCAACGAAAGCTTCATCTGGCACCTCCCCATCGGGGAAGGATCGCACCTGGCGAGCTCCGGCGTGGCCGGCCAGATTCTCGGGAACTGGGAGCTTAGCGGAATGTGGGAGGCGACCAGTGGCTTTCCTTTGGCCTTCACCTGCTCCTGCACCGCGTCCTTCAACACCCCAGGCAATACCGCCTTTCCTGATATGAGTGGTCCGGTTCAGAAGTTGCACGGCATTAAAACGACACCCTGGTTTAACACCACGCTGTTCTCGGCCCCGCCCGCGGGAACCCAGGGAAATGTGAGCAACTACATATCCTCGGGACCAAGATTCTTCAACCTCGACGCCTCGATCTTCCGCAGGGTGCGCCTCAGCGAACGATTCAATCTGGAATTGCGCAGTGAATGGCTGCACGCAACCAATACACCGCAGTTCTCAGCTCCCTCTGCGATCAACACCGAGTATGGCAGTTCGTCCTTTGGACTCATCAACGGTTCCAGTACCGGCAACCGTCTCATCAACGTCGCGGGGAAGATCGTCTTTTGAAGGTCTTCCCGCAATCTCTCCATATTGGCCATGAGGCTCAGTATGGTGCGTAAGCATGTAAAGTGGATTCGTCGTCCTATTGCCCTCCTGGTTGTTCTTCAAGCAGGG
>Ga0302324_100004507_pt1 | contig 30764 bp, 18 predicted proteins | sample Palsa_T0_1_FD_201949 | JGI IMG/M metagenome (GOLD analysis project Ga0302324, IMG submission 201949) | Peat permafrost microbial communities from Stordalen Mire near Abisko, Sweden - Palsa_T0_1 | ecosystem: Environmental > Terrestrial > Soil > Palsa > Peat permafrost | place: Sweden: Abisko... | reverse complement strand
CAGATGGTCGCTTCGCCGCCAAGAATGCTGCCAGTCTGCTCGGGAGTGAGCTTGTCGGCAATGCCTTCAAGAGGATCGACGAGATAGTGTTCGGATGCAGGCTGATTCAGGTCAATATAGTAGCCGTGCGAGAGCAGGCCGCGATAACCGCGTTTTGCTGCATCGAGCAGCGAGTCGCGCCCCCGCCAGGATTGGATCACTACGTCCTTGGGAGTGTCGGGTTGCAGCACTTCATCCCAGCCTTCCATCACTTTGTGACGGCTGGCGACTAGTTTCTGAACTCGCGCGGTAAACCAGGCCTGCAATGCCGCGTTATCGGCAAGATGATGCGCCTGCTTGAATGCCTGAATCCGCGGATTGGCATTCCATTCCTTGCCATTGCACTCATCTCCGCCAATGTGGAAGTAAAGATCGGGGAAGAGTCCGGTCATCTCGCCTATCAGGAGATTGAGAAATTGATAAGTGCTCTCGCGAGTGGGGTCCATGGCGGCGTTGAGAATGCCCCATTCGCGCGCGATCTCGTAGGGGCCCTTGCCGCTGGCCAGTTGCGGATAGCCAACGAACCAGGATGTAGCATGCGCGGGCATGTCGAACTCAGGAACGACGCGGATTCCGCGATCACGCGCGTACTCGACGATGTGACGGATCTGGTCCTGGGTATAGTACAGCCCGTCAGAGCCCTTCTGCTGGAGCAGCGGAAATACCTTGCTTTCAACACGAAAACCCTGGTCATCCGACAGATGCCAGTGGAAGACGTTGAGCTTGACCGCCTCCATGGCATCGAGGTTGCGCTCAATGACCGGTAGCGGGATGAAGTGACGTCCGGAATCGATCATGAGGCCGCGCCAGGGAAAGCGCGGCTTGTCGTCAATGACAACCGCAGGAACGACGAAGCCGCGAGGCGTGATCTGGACCAATTGCAGAAAGGTTTGCAGTCCGTGCATCGTGCCGAGGGGGTTAGCGGCGCTGAGGTGGACTGCGTCTGAGGTAACCTCAAGGCGATACGACTCGTCCTCACCCAGTTGCTGGACGACTGCGCCTGGCCCCTTGGTTTGAATCTCGAAGCGCGCTTCATTGGACGGAGTTTCGCGGCTGAAAGGAATGCCGGTTTCGCGGTTTAGCGTATCCAGAAAACGCTGGCGTGCGCGTTCCAGGCGAGGGTCTTTGAAGCCTTCCAGAACCACGCCAAACTGTCCGTCGATCCGAAATTCGCCCTGCCCTGACGTCAAGCTTGCAGGCAGAGGCATGAGGGGAAGCGTCGCAGGCGCTTGAGATGTCTGCGCCTGGGAGCAAAAGGTAGCTGTGATGCAAAAAAGAAAAATTACGGCAACCGGTTGGGACAAATGCGCGATTTTCAAGGCAGCCTTCTCCTGGCGACGCGTGACGGCATCGTCGCATTGAAAGTGGAACTTCACGATTCTGCCATCGTACACAACGGACGGGCAATGCTGTTCGAGACGGTCGCCCTTCCCCGCTTTTGCCTTGTAACATCGTAGAAGGAGCAGCCGAATGAGTATACCCCCAGGTTCATCGTCGCAGATCGTGGCACCCGTCAAAGAAAGTAAAGCTCAGCGAGCAGAGCGTCTTAAACGCGAGAAGAATCCGTGGGAGGCTTTCGAGGAGATTCGGACGTTTGCGCGCGCGGGCCGGGCGAGCGTGCTGCCAGAGTGGGCCGAATTCTACTTCAAATGGTGGGGGATCTACACCCAGGGCGATGGCGCCGGCGTGACTGGTGGCGCCGGGGGTATGGGCAAAGCGACCGAGTTTTTCATGATGCGGATTGCAATTCCGAACGGCATCGCGAGTTCGGCCCAGTTGCGTGCTATCGGCCTCCTGGCGAGGGATCATGCTCGCAATCTCGCGGACATTACGACGCGTCAGGCGATTCAATTGCACTGGCTCACCGTCGATTCCCTTCCCGCTGCGGTCGAGGCTCTGGATGCGGCTGGACTCTCACCGCGTGGGGCCTGCGGCGATGTGGTGCGCAATGTCACCGGCTGCCCTTTGGCGGGTTTGGATGGCCACGAACTGATCGATGCTTCGCCATTGGCGCGAGCTGTCGCACACGAGGTAAACGGCAACTCGGAGTTTTACAATCTGCCTCGCAAGTTCAAGATCACCGTTACCGGCTGTCCAGTGTGGTGTTCCTATCCAGAGATCAACGATATTGCTCTGACCGCGGTGCGCCGTGGCAATGAGATTGGCTATTCGGTGCGGGTGGGTGGCGGCCTTTCCGCCGATCCGCATCTGGCGGTAAAGCTGGATGCTTTTGTCCGCGAAGATCAGGCAGTTGCGATCGTTCGCGGCATTGTAGAAATATTTCGTGAGCAGCAGGGGCTGCGCGAAAGCCGGGACCGCGCGCGCATGAAGCATCTGTTCCTGCGCGAAGGCTGGACGGCGGAGCGGTTTCTCACGGAATTGAAGACGAAGCTGAGTTTCGATCTTGCGCCGGGCGTCGCAGACGAGATGCCTGACGATGTCTTTCGCGATCATGTCGGCGTGCGGCCGCAGAAGCAATCAGGGTTGTATTCCGTGGGTGCAACCGTTCTCAATGGCCGCATGAGCGGCGAGCAGTTGCTGGCAATTGCGGACCTGGCTGAAAAATATGCAGGCGCGGAGGTTCGCACAACCGTGATGCAAAACTTCGTGATTCCCAATGTGCCGCAGGCCAATCTAGATGTTATTTTGAAAACACTCAGCGGCCTGGGACTAACCGTAGAGGCGACCAACTTCTGGCGCGGCACGGTGGCCTGCACCGGAACCGAATTCTGTAAGCTCGCCATTACCGAGACCAAAGGCTTCGCGCGATGGCTGGTGGAAGAAATGGAAGGACGCCTGCCGGGATTTGACCAGCAGATGCATCTGCACGTCACGGGCTGCCCCAACAGTTGCGGGCAGCACTGGATTGCCGATGTGGGCCTGGAAGGCAAGAAGATCAAACACGACGGCAAGCTGGCCGACGCGTGGTCCTTCGCGCTGGGTGGGGCGCTGGGTGTTCATGCAGGCGTGGCGCGTACTGTGAACTACCGCTGCCTTTCGGAAGATGTGCCCGAGGCGCTTGAGCGGCTCTTACGAAACTATCTCACAACACGCGCCGAGGATCAGAATCTTCGCGCATGGTTTGCAGGTAAATCCAACGACGAGTTGCGTGGGATTCTCGACTCTGGCGCGCAGATATAGGCCGATGATTCGACAGAAAATGCTGGAGCGCGCACACGCGCGGAACTCGCCGTGGGATATTGTCGTCATCGGCGGCGGCGCGACTGGCGTGGGCGTCGCTGTCGACGCGGCATCGCGCGGTCTTGATGTGCTGTTGCTGGAGGCGAAGGACTTTGGCAAAGGTACTTCGAGCCGCAGCACAAAGCTCATTCACGGAGGCGTGCGCTATCTCGAGCAGGGAAATATTTCGCTGGTGATGGAGGCGCTGAAAGAGCGCGGCCTGCTGCGCCAGAATGCTCCGCATCTGGTTCACGATCTGGCCTTCATTGTGCCCAATTATTCGTGGTGGGAAGCGCCGTTCTATGGCATTGGCATGAAGGTCTACGACCTCTTAGCAGGTAAGTATGGATTTGGCCGGTCGCGCATTCTCTCTTCACAGGAGACCATCGAGAGGCTACCCAATTTGCAAACGGAAGGGCTGCGTGGCGGAGTCATCTACTACGACGGCCAGTTCGACGACACGCGCCTTCTCATCCACATGGCCGCGACCGCCGCAGACCACGGCGCAACGCTCTTGAATTACGCTCCCGTAACTGAGATCACCAGGGATGAAGATGGATTCGTCAATGGTGTGGTCTTCAAGGACGACGAGACCGGACAGCAGCTTACCGCGCAGGCGCGCGTGGTGATCAATGCCACAGGCATGTTTGCGGATCGGATACGACGCATGACAGATCCGGATGCGAAGAATATGATCGCGCCCAGCCAGGGAATTCATCTGGTCTTTGAGCGCTCGTTTCTGCGCGCGGATGCGGCCATCATGGTGCCTCACACCAGCGATGGGCGAGTCTTGTTTGCCATTCCGTGGCATGGGAATACGGTGGTTGGAACCACGGACACGCCGATCGTGGAGCCGAGTTATGAGCCGCTGCCATTTGAGGAAGAGATTGACTTTATTCTCGACACTGCTGCGCAGTTTCTGAGCAGGCCGCCGACGCGCAAGGATGTTCTAAGTGTGTATGTAGGCATTCGGCCGCTGGTGAAGGCGGACGAGGAATCCGCGCAGAAGACCTCTGCGCTGTCACGGGATCATACGATTCACATCGATTCCGCTGGACTCATCACGATCGTGGGCGGCAAGTGGACTACCTACCGGCACATGGCCGAAGATTGCGTGAATCACGCGATCACGCTGGGCACTCTGCCGGATACGCCATGTGTAACGCGTGACTTGAAGCTGCACGGCTATCACGAAGCGTCCGAAGAGCTCGGCCCCCTATGGGTCTATGGGTCGGATGCCGATGGAGTGCAAGCGCTTGCAGCCGAAGACGAGCGGTTACTGGACCCGATGCATCCTGAACTGACCTATTGCGCTGCGGAAGTGATCTGGGCCGTTCGCAACGAGATGGCGCTGACTGTCGAAGATGTGCTGGCTCGCCGGACGCGAGCGCTCTTTCTGAATGCGCGGGCAGCTATGGCGCTGGCTCCCCGAGTGGCAGAGATCATGGCGCTGGAGTTGGGTCGAGACTCCGTCTGGGCGGATCAACAGGTGGCTGAATTCACCACGCTGGCCCGGCACTATCTCGTTCCCTAGCACTACTTCGGAAGATCATCCAAAGCCAGGTTGAGTTCCAGCACATTGACGCGGGGTTCACCGATGAATCCGAGCGTCCGTGCCGCAACGTGAGCAGCAATCAGCTTGTTGACGGCATCATCGCCTAGGTGCCGGGTCAGGGCAACTCGATGCGCCTGGTAGTAGGCGTTATCGGGCGTAATGTCTGGGTCGAGGCCAGAACCGGAAGTAGTGACCAGATCAATGGGCACGGGCTTGCCAGGATTTTGCGCGGCTAGCTTGTCAATGTCGCCCTGGATGCGCGTAACCAGCTTCTGGCTGGATTGCGCGAGGTTCGAGCCGCCCGAGCTGGTAGCGTCATAACCGTTGCCGGCAGCCGACGGACGCGGATGAAAGTAGCGGTCGCTGGTGAAGCTCTGCGCAAGCAGAGATGAGCCGATAACATGGCCGTCCCTGAGGATGAGACTACCCGCGGCTTGATGCGGAAAGAGCGCTCCCGCGATCCCGGTGAGGACCAGCGGATAGGCCAGTCCCAGAAGCACGGTAGTCACGAGCGTGTAGCGAATAGAAGTCTTCCAAACGGAATGCACAGTAGTTCTCCTTAAGCCAGATGCAGCGCTGTCAGTACCAGGTCGATAGCCTTGATGCCGATGAATGGTACAACAACGCCGCCCAGGCCGTAGATGAGCAGGTTCTGGCGCAACAGCACTGCCGCAGGCTTGGGCTCATACTTAACGCCCTTCAGCGCCAGCGGGATGAGGGCAATGATGATCACGGCATTGAAGATGACTGCCGACAAGATAGCTGACTGCGGCGTGGCCAGATGCATGATGTTGAGCGCGTTGAGCACGGGAAAGACCCCGGCAAACATGGCCGGAATGATGGCGAAGTACTTGGCCACATCATTGGCTATGGAGAAAGTAGTGAGCGCTCCGCGGGTCATGAGCAACTGCTTGCCAATCTCAACGATCTCAATCAGTTTCGTAGGGTTGGAGTCGAGATCGACCATGTTTCCGGCTTCTTTCGCAGCCTGCGTCCCCGAGTTCATGGCCACGCCTACATCGGCCTGCGCCAGTGCTGGCGCGTCGTTGGTGCCATCGCCGGTCATAGCGACCAGCTTGCCCTTGGCCTGCTCGCGCTTGATCAGGTCCATCTTGTCTTTAGGCTTGGCCTCGGCGAGAAAATCATCCACTCCGGCTTCACGGGCGATGACTGCAGCTGTCAGTGGATTGTCCCCTGTGATCATGATGGTGCGGATGCCCATGGCCCGCAAGCGCGCGAGACGATCCTTCAAGCCGCCTTTGACGATATCTTTCAGGTAGATGACGCCCAGCGCGGTCGCGTTCTCGGCAACGACGAGCGGCGTTCCGCCTGCGCGGGCAATCTCTTCGACCTGGTCGCGCACTTTGCGCGGCAGACTGGAGCCCTGCTCTTCAAGGAAGTGGGCAATTGCATCCACAGAACCCTTGCGAATGCGCGAGCCGGGTAAATCTACGCCGGACATGCGAGTCTGCGCGGTGAAGGGCACAAACTCGGCATGGATGCTGGATAGGTCGCGTCCGCGCAAACCGTACTTCTCTTTGGCGAGGACAACGATGGAACGGCCTTCGGGGGTTTCGTCGGAGAGCGACGAGAGCTGCGCAGCATCTGCCAGCCGCTCCTGGCTCACATCAGGAGCGGGATAGAACTCCGTCGCCTGGCGATTACCCAGGGTGATGGTGCCGGTCTTATCGAGCAGCAGAGTGCTCACGTCCCCTGCCGCTTCTACTGCGCGACCGCTCATCGCGAGCACATTGTATTGCACCAGCCGATCCATGCCCGCGATGCCGATAGCCGAGAGCAGTCCGCCTATGGTCGTTGGAATAAGGCAGACCAATAGCGATACCAGTACGAAGACTGTCTGCGGAGCCTTGGAATACATGGCAAAAGGCTGCAATGTTACGACGGCAAGCAGAAAGATGATGGTAAGGCCGGAAAGCAGGATGCTGAGGGCGATTTCGTTGGGCGTCTTCTGCCGTGTGGCGCCTTCGACAAGGGCGATCATGCGATCAAGGAAGGTTTCACCGGGGTTCGACGTGATCTTGACCTTGATGAAGTCGGAGAGCACTTTCGTGCCTCCGGTGACGGCAGAGCGATCGCCGCCGGCCTCGCGGATCACTGGCGCGGACTCGCCAGTGATGGCCGATTCGTCTACTGAGGCTACGCCTTCGATTACCTCGCCGTCGCCGGCGATAAACTGGCCAGCCTCAACGTAGATTACGTCGTTAACCCGCAGCAGGCTGCTGGTAATGTCTTCAAGCGAACCAACAGCGTTGTACTTGCGCGCGATGGTCTCGCCTTTGGCTTTGCGCAGCGTATCGGCTTGAGCTTTGCCGCGGCCCTCGGCCATGGCTTCCGCAAAGTTTGCGAAGAGCACGGTAAACCACAACCAGAGGGTGATTTGCAGGTTGAAACCCAAACCGCTGCGGTGGTTGATTGTGTCGCTGATGAGCAGTGCCGTGGTCAGGACGCTGCCCACCTCCACCACAAACATCACGGGATTCTTGACCATGAGCCGGGGATTGAGTTTGCGTAGCGCATCAACCGATGCCTGGCGCAGAATATCGGGACTCCAAAGATTTTTTTTGTCTGCCATATGTGTCAACTGCCTTTAGAAAAGCTTCCCGGAATGAAGCAACAGGTGTTCGAGGATCGGACCCAGGCTCAAGGCCGGGAAGAAGGTAAGTGCGCCCAGAATCAGGATCACGCCGGTCAACAGCACGGTGAACAACCCGGTGTTCACCGGGAAAGTTCCTGGACTCGGCGGCACGCTCTTTTTCTGAGCGAGATTGCCCGCCAGAGCCAGCACCGGAATCATCATCAGGAAGCGCCCCCCAAGCATCGCACCGCCCAGCACCACGTTGTACCACCAGCTGTTGGCGTTAAGCCCGGCGAAGGCAGATCCGTTGTTGCCGACAGACGATGTAAAGGCATAGAGAATCTCCGTGAGACCATGCGGTCCGGCGTTGTTCAGGCTGCTCAATCCGATGGTAGGCGAAAGCACAAAGATCGCAGTCAGCACCAGGATGATAAGCGGGAAGATGAGCACATAAAGCATCGCCATCTTCACGTCATAGGACTCAATCTTCTTGCCCAGATACTCCGGCGTGCGACCCACCATCAGGCCAGCAATGAAGACGGAGAGAATCACGAAGATGAGGATGCCGTAAAGTCCCGCGCCCACACCGCCGAAGACCACTTCGCCGAGCATAATATTGGTAAGCACCACCATTCCGCCCAGCGGTGTAAAGGAGTCGTGCATTGCGTTGACGGCGCCGCAGCTTGCGTCTGTGGTGATGGTGGCAAAGAGCGAACTCTGCGTGATGCCAAAGCGTACTTCCTTGCCCTCCATATTGCCGCCAGGCGCGGTCGCTGTAGCCGTCTGCGCTGCTCCATGAATGAGCGGATGCGGTTGTGACTCGGCCCAGTAAACCGCGGAGAAACCGACTGCGAAGAGCAGGAACATAGTAGCCAGGACCGCCCAGCCATGGCCCGGCGAACCGGTCAGTCGGCCGAGCGTCACGGTGAGCGCGCCTGGAATAAGGAAGATCGCCAGCATCTGCAAGAGATTGCTCAGCGGCGTCGGATTCTCATACGGATGCGCGCTATTGGCGTTGAAGAAGCCTCCGCCGTTAGTGCCGAGCATCTTGATCGCTTCCTGAGATGCTACAGGCCCTTGCGCGATGGTCTGCGTCTGCGATTCGAGCGTAGTCGCTTGCGTATAGGGATGCAGATTCTGCGGAACTCCCTGCCACACCAGCACCAGCGCGAAGATGACACAGGCCGGCACCAGCACGTAGAGAACGCTGCGCGTCACATCGACCCAGAAGTTGCCGATGGTCGACGAACTCGTGCGCCGGATGCCTCGCACCAGAGCCACGGCGACCGCGATGCCCACCGCAGCCGAAAGGAAATTGTGATACGCGAGGCCAGCCATCTGCGTGAGATAGCTCATGGTCGCTTCAGGCGTGTAGGACTGCCAGTTTGTGTTTGTGGTGAACGAGGCTGCCGTGCTCCAGGCAAGCGCCTGCTCCACCCCAGGCAGCTTCTGCGGATTGAGCCAGCTCACAGCAAGCAATCCCCAGCCCTGTGCCCGCTCCAGCACGTATGTCAAAAGCATGCTGACAGCCGAGAAGCCCAGCAGCGCGAAAGCATATTCGCGCCAGTTCATCTCATGGTCCGCATCCACTCCGCCCAACTTGTAGATGGCTTTTTCGATGGGACGAAACAATGGATTAAGCCATGTTCGCTCCCCCTCCAAAACTCGCGCGAGATAGATTCCCACGGGGCGCACCAAGGCCAACAAAACCGCAGAAAAAACCGCAAACTGCAACCACCCATTGGCTGTCATGCTAGAACTTCTCCGGGAACAACAGTGTTGCCGTCAGGTATCCCAAAAGCAACACGGACAAAATCAAAACCACTACGGTTACTACACCCATTCCGCTACCTCAATTTCTGGCAGGCTTGAACGTAGCTGAAGGCCAGCACGAAGAAGGCCACGGTGAACAACAACATCCAAAAGTCCTGCATGCTTAATCCATTTCTCGGCAGGCTACAGACTCGTAGACCAGGGCCGACTCTGCAAAATCAATTGCTTCCCTCGGGAGCGCGAAGAACACCTGTCGGTGCACCGATCAGAACAACTGCCCTTAGATAATACTGCCGCCTCAAGAGTGAGAACAGGCTAATGCTTTTGTAAGGGAGGCATAAAAGGGTGTTGGAGCATGGGCGGCAAGTGCTTAAGGAATCAAGCCTCTCACCAGTTTCTGGACGACGTTCAGACGAGGTCTGTTCCTGATCGCTGACAGGCCCCTCAGGAGACCTCTATTCAATTCACAACACAAGCTTTATCAGGACCCTCTGCATCGGGCACCGGCGCGTCCAGAAAGCCACTCCGAGCGTCTCAGATGATAGATTGTTGGGGTGACTCAATCCGCATCTATAGACCGGTCTGAAAGAATATCCGCAATGTCCTCAAAGGCCATTCAGCTCGATCCGCATGACAACGTTCTGGTGGCACTGGTGGATTTGCCCGCCGGCGAGCGCGTAGACTACGCGGGTCAAACCTACTCTCTCACCATGAACATACCCGCCAAACACAAGTTCGCCACAGAGGACCTCGCGGCCGGCGCTGAAATCCGCATGTACGGCGTCACGGTCGGGCGGGCTCATGAGCCCATTGCACGCGGCGGACTGCTGACCACCTCCAACGTGGTGCATGACGCGGCAGGTTTTGCTGGCCAGAATGCAAAGTCTCGATGGACCGCGCCCGACGTGACTCGCTGGACCGGACGAACCTTTGCCGGCTATTCCCGCGCCGATGGCCAGGTCGGAACGCGCAACTACTGGCTGGTCGTTCCCCTCGTGTTTTGCGAAAACCGCAATGTGGACGCTCTCCGCGAAGCATTCGAAGAGGAACTGGGTTATGGACGTCCCAAACAGTATCGGGAGCAGGTCAGGGCGCTGCTACAAGATTACCGCGAGCCGGGAGCAGCTAATCAAGCCGATGCCGCCGACCGTGGCCGGGATCGTGTATTTCCCAATGTGGATGGCATCAAATTTCTGGTACATCAAGGCGGTTGCGGCGGCACGCGCGATGATTCGCGCGCCTTATGCGGCCTTCTGGCGGGCTACATTCATCATCCCAACGTGGCTGGCGCAACAGTGCTGAGCCTGGGATGCCAGAACGCTCAGGTCGCCGATCTGTTTGAAGAGCTCAAGCAGCGGGATCCGGCCCTTGGCAAGCCCGTCCTCGTCTTTGACCAGCAAAAATACGGGCTCGAATCCGCGATGCTCTCTGAGGCCATACGCCAGACCTTCGAAGGGTTGGTGAGAGCCAATCAGGCAGAACGCCAGCCTGCGCCGCTCTCGAAGTTGACCATCGGGTTGAAGTGCGGCGGTTCGGACGGCTTTTCCGGTATTTCAGCCAACCCTGCCGTCGGTCATGTCTCAGACATGCTGGCTGCGCTGGGCGGAAAATCTCTCCTCTCTGAGTTTCCGGAGTTGTGCGGCGTAGAACAGAGCCTCATCAATCGCTGTGCCGACACACGCAGTTCAGACCGCTTCATCGAACTCATGCGCAGTTATGCAGCGCGCGCCAAGGCAGTGCATTCCGGCTTCGAGATGAACCCATCCCCCGGTAATATTCGTGACGGCCTGCTTACAGATGCGATGAAGTCCGCGGGAGCAGCGCGGAAGGGTGGAACTTCACCGGTGAACGATGTACTTGATTATCCCGAATATGTGCGCTCAGAGGGTCTCAGCCTGCAATGCACGCCCGGCAATGACGTGGAGTGCGTCACCGCGCAGGTGGGCGCGGGTGCGAACGTCGTCCTCTTTACCACCGGACTTGGCACTCCCACAGGGAACCCCATCACGCCCGTGATCAAGCTCGCGACGAACACCAAGCTGGCGCAGCGAATGGCGGACATCATCGATATCGACACCGGCGCCATCATTGATGGTCGAAGCACGATCGAGAAAATGGCTGACGCGATTCTGGAGTTGATTATCGACGTGGCCAGCGGCGCAACGCACACCAAGGCAGAACAACTCCGTCAGGATGACTTCATCCCCTGGAAGCGCGGAGTTTCGCTGTGATGGGTGTGCAGAATAAGAAGCATCCCAAGGACGGAGTGTCGGAATGCTGAAGAGCGGAATCCTCAATCCAGCCATCAATTCGCTCTTAAGCCGCGTGCGCCATACCAACACGCTGGTGATTGCGGATCGCGGATTTTCGTACTGGCCACAAGTTGAAATTGTGGATATTTCGCTAGTGGACGATATTCCGCAGGTTATGGATGTTCTGGCGGCAATTCAGCCCAATTTCTCCATTGGTCGCGTCTTCGCGGCACAGGAATTTCTGGCCGAGAATTCTGCACAGAAGGCTCGTGACCTTGAAAATCTACTGGCTGGCATTCCGCTGATCTTCGAGCCTCATATTGAATTCAAGAAACGCGTTCCGTCGGCAATCGGACTCATTCGAACCGGCGATACGACGCAGTATTCAAACCTTATACTTGAGTCGGCTTAAACAAGAGTAAGCGGGAGATCGCAGACAACTACGGAGGAAGCAGGATGGAGCAAACCTGGCGTTGGTTCGGACCACGAGACGCCGTCACGTTGAAAGATGCTCGGCAGGCTGGCGCCAACGGCATCGTCACCGCCCTGCACGACATCCCGTCCGGCGAAGTTTGGTCAGTGGAAGCAATCCAGGAACGGCAGCGAATAGTTGCTGCAGCGGGACTCACCTGGTCCGTGGTCGAGAGCGTCAACGTAAGCGAAGAGATCAAGAAGCACACCAGCAAGTGGCAGCTCCACATCGATAACTACATAGCGACGCTGCGCAATCTTGCAGCGTGTGGCATTCGCACTGTTTGCTATAACTTCATGCCAGTGCTGGACTGGCTGCGCACGGATCTCGAATGGGAGCTGGCAGATGGATCGATCTCCATGCGCTTTGATGCTCTAACGCTTGCTGCCTTTGACCTCTTCATCCTCAAGCGCCCAGGCGCGGAAGAAGATTGGACCGAAGAGCAACGGCGAGACGCACACGCGCTGCTGCAGCAGATGAGCGAAACCGAGCGAGACCGCCTTATTCGCACCGTTCTTGCAGGTCTTCCCGGCACAACGGAAGTTTATACGCTGGACTATGTACGCAATGCAATTGCCAGCTATGCCGACATTGGCCGCGATGGGCTGCGCGCCAACCTGGGCCAGTTTTTGCGCGCGGTTTGCCCTGTCGCCGAAGAGCTCGGAGTTGGTCTTTGTATTCACCCCGATGATCCGCCGCGATCTCTGCTTGGCTTGCCACGCATCGCAAGTACGATGGAAGATCTACAGTTTCTGCTCGATCAAACACCAGAGCATGCCAATGGAATTACCTTCTGCTCCGGCTCACTAGGGGCGCGTCCGGATAATGATCTCGTGGACATGATGCGACGCGTCGCTTCGCGCATTCACTTCGTTCATCTCCGCTCGACCAAACGCGAGCCGCAACGCGATGCCTTTTATGAGGCCGCGCACCTCGCAGGGGACGTGAACATTGTCGCGCTGATGCAGTTGTTGGTACACGAGGAGAGACGCAGAGCTGCTGCCGGCAATCACTCTCAGATTCCGTTTCGCTCCGATCATGGCAACCAGATACTCACCGACATCGGTCGTCCAGCGGTACCCGGCTATCCGGCGGTGGGGCGCTTGAGAGGGCTTGCCGAGTTGCGCGGCGTGATGACCGCTGTGGAAGCACTAACCTGAAAGCCAAGCGCGATGGACCTGCGGCATACGAGGGATATATGACATTCATCGATGACAAGTTTCTGCTTGAGAACGATGCCGCAGTCGAGCTGTACAAAACATACGCTGCGCCTCAACCTATCTTCGACTATCACTGCCATCTGCCTGCGCGTACAATCGCGGAGAATCGCCGCTTCAAAAATCTATTCGAAATATGGCTTGAGGGCGATCATTACAAGTGGCGTGCGATGCGCGCTAATGGTGAGCCGGAGCGCCTGTGTACCGGCGATGCGCCACCCTATGAGAAGTTCCTTGCCTGGGCGCGCACCGTTCCCTATACACTGCGCAACCCGCTCTACCATTGGACCCACCTCGAACTCCAGCGTTACTTCGGAATCAAAGAATTGCTCGATGCCAAGTCAGCGCCGCGCATCTGGGAACAGGCCAACGCTATGCTCGGCAGCGGCGAACTCGATGTGCATAACATCGTTCGAAAGTTTGCGGTGCATACCATCGGAACTACAGATGATCCTGCGGATTCTCTCGATTACCACGCGCAGCTTGCCGCTTCCAATCTGCCTGCCCAAGTCGTGCCGACATTTCGCCCGGATGCCGCATTGCGAGTCAATTCTCCAGTGGAGTTCAATACCTGGGTAAATCGTCTCGCGGTAACGGCAGACAAAAACATTGACTCGTTGCTATCGTTCCTGGCAGCCGTCGAGAAGCGCCAGAGAGACTTTCACGCGATTGGCTGCCGGCTCTCTGATCATGGCCTCGACATCTGTTATGCCGAGCCATGCAGCGATAGTCAGGCTGTCGCGATCTTCGATAATGCGAGAAGTGGCAACGCCGCGAGCCCGGAAGACCATCTAAGGTTTGCAAGCTACATAATGTTTTTTCTCGGTCGATTGTATGCCGCGTCCGACTGGACGATGCAACTGCATCTGGGTGCTTTGCGAAATGTCAACTCGCGCGCCAAAAGCATTCATGGCCCGGACACGGGGTTCGACACCATGGGGGGCACGCTGCAGCTGACCGCGCTCGCAAGGTTCCTCGACAGGCTGGAGCAGGATGGCACTCTTCCGCGCACGATCTTCTATAACTCCAATCCCTTCGAAAACTATGCCTTCGCCACCATCACCGGCAGCTTTTCTGCCGAACGGATTCCCGGCAAGATTCAATTCGGCAGCGGCTGGTGGTTTCTGGACCAGAAGGAAGGCATAGAGCTGCAGTTGAACGCGCTCTCAAATGTGGGATTGCTTTCGAAGTTCGTCGGCATGGTGACGGACTCGCGGTCCTTCATGTCCTATCCGCGACATGAATATTTTCGCAGGGTGCTTTGCAATCTGCTTGGCAGCGAGATGGAGCGCGGCCTCCTTCCAAAGGACGAAGCGTTGGTAGGGAGAATGGTCGCGGACATTTGCTTTGGCAACGCCAACCGTTATTTTGGCCTGCCAGTGCTCGCGTCTACCAATAATGCCAACGGTCATAGGAGCACTCAAGGATCACTATGACCGAGACTCGAATTCCACTGCCGGAGAATCTTAGGGAATCGCCTTCGCGAGAGATTGAGACGCACGCGCCGCATCCGTTGAAGATGACCAACATCCGTTGGCGCATCTGCGCGCTGCTCTTCTTTGCCAACACGATCAATTACATGGACCGCCAGGTGCTGGGCGTGCTGAAGCCGCTGCTCCAGGTAAAGATCGGCTGGAGCGAACTGCAATACGGCTACATCGTGGAGGCATTTCAAGCTGCATATGCGTTGGGCCTTTTGATGATGGGCAGCATTATCGACACCATCGGGGTACGCCTGGGATACGCTCTCGCCATCGGCATCTGGAGCCTCGCCGCCATGAGTCATGCGCTGGCGCGGACTCCTTTATCGTTCGGCATTTCACGCTTCTTCCTGGGCCTCGGTGAGTCGGGAAACTTTCCCGCCGCTATCAAGACAGTTGCGGAGTGGTTCCCCAAGAAAGAACGAGCCTTCGCCACCGGAATCTTCAACTGTGGAACCAATGTCGGCGCCACGCTGGTGCCCCTGGTGGTCCCGTGGATTGCAGTAACCATCGGATGGCAATGGGCGTTTCTATTTACCGGCGGGTTCAGTCTTACTTGGCTTATCGTCTGGTGGATGACTTACAAGAGCCCTGAGCTGGATACCAAGGTTGGAGCGGTGGAATTAGCTCACATTCGCAGCGACCCCGCGGAGCCATCGAAGAGAGTCCCGTGGATAAAACTCATGGCATACAGGCAGACCTGGGCATTGGTGATTGGCAAGGGCTTGACAGACCCTGTGTGGTGGTTCCTGCTCTTCTGGCTGCCGAGTTACTTCACCTCAGCCTTTGGAATGAAGCTGACCGGACTCGCGTTGCCGCTTGTCGTCATCTATAACGCCGCCGCCGTAGGAAGCATCGGAGGCGGATGGCTTCCCGCGCAGGGAGTGAAGCTGGGACTAAGCGTCAAGGTCGCCCGGCGGCTGGCGATGCTTCTCTGCGCAGTCACAGTGATGCCGATCATGCTTATTGGCACGATCCATAGCCTGTGGCTGGCCATCGCCATAATCAGCGTCGCTGTAGCCGCGCATCAGGGCTGGTCCGCGAACATCTTCACGCTCGCTTCCGATATGTTTCCGCGCTCCGCCGTAGGCTCCGCTACTGGATTCGCCGGATTCGGCGGAGCAATCGGCGGCATCGCCGCCGCGTCTATTGTCAGCCATGTGCTGGACCGTTACCACAGCTACTCTGGCCTGTTCATTGGAGCAGGACTGGCTTATATCACCGCGCTGCTGATCATTCAGTTGTTGGTGCCGAAGCAGGATCTAGTACGACACACCTGAAGCCCTGTCAGTTCGCTAGGCCGTGGCGTCATTGACGATCAGCACATCTAGAAAGCGCGGCCCGTGGACGCCTTTGATACGCGTCATCTCGATATCCGCCGTTGCAGATGGTCCGGAGACGAAGGTTGTTGGCAGGCTTGATGACCCCGCAAGACGATCGAATGCTTCCGGAACCTGCGAAACGATCTGGCCCGCACGCACAACACAAAGATGATAGTCCGGCACCAGCGAAAGAATGCGCGGGCCCTGACCAGGAGCGTTTTGCAGTACGATCGAGCCGGTCTCAGCAATGGCCACAGTGCAGCCGGTCATTACGCCTTCGGAGCGATCTATTCTATAAGCGTCTTCATCGTCGATCTGTTCAAAATCAAAGGCCTGAGGCAGCCACGACTTCGGAATACCTGAAGGCATTACGAGACCATGCTTGCCTCTTTTGGTGAGGATTGCGCTGATCGTGGATGCAATCGCATTGAGCTCTGCACGGTACACGCCGGCATCGTACTCGCGAAGACGATCCTCAAAGAAATCGACAAGCTCGTCGTGATTCATCGTGCCGTAGCGACGGTAAGTTCGCTTGATTGTTGCATACTCAGCCGCAATTTGATCAGCCGTTTGGGGCGTGCCTAGAGAGAGTCGAATGCTCGCTAAGATTGTGGCGCGATGATGTGAAGTCTCAGTCATTGGACCTGCCTTCTGCGCGCAGATTGGCCGATGCGTTGGGAGATTTCTCTTTGGCCCACCAATCTCGGAAGGATTGCGCGGGCATGGCCTTGAGGTCGCGCGTCTGCGTCCACCCGCTGAGCATCAGCGGCATCCACTCGATAAATCCATTCTTCGAAACCAGCACCTTCTGCCCTATCTGGCCCATGTGCTCCGCCATGGCCAAACGCCCGGAGTCTTTAAACAGAAATGCAGCAGCCTGCATGCCGATATTCCAGAGACTAAGCTTGCCGCCGAGCGTCGCCTGGTCTTCACGAACCACCTTGCCGCGCAGGTGAATCAGCACTTCAGGGATATTAATCTTGACCGGACAAACTTCATAGCACGCGCCGCACAGCGAAGAAGCATAGGGCAGCGAACGGCCTTCCTTCATCGACTGCAGTTGCGGCGTGAGGATGGCGCCGATTGGGCCCGCATACACCGATTCATAGGCATGGCCGCCTGTCTGATGGTAGACCGGGCAGGCATTGAGGCAGGCCGCGCAACGAATGCATTTGAGAGTCTGGCTTGCCTCCTTGTCAGCAAGGATGGGGCTGCGGCCGTTATCAAGCAGTACAACATGAAACTCCTGCGGGCCATCACCGGGATGCACGCCGCACCACGTCGAGTTATAGGGATTCATGCGCTCGCCGGTTGCTGAACGGGGCAGCGTCTGCAGGAAGATCTCCAGATCGCGATAGCTTGGAATCACCTTCTCAATGCCAACGATCGAGATGAGCACATCGGGCAGCGTGAGGCACATGCGTCCATTGCCTTCAGACTCCGTGATGCAGATGCCGCCTGAGTCAGCGATGAGAAAGTTACCGCCCGATATGGCGACCTTGATGCGAAGAAACTTCTCGCGAAGATAGTTACGCGCCGCCGTGGCCAGGTCTTCAGGCTCGTCACCCAGATCAGGCAGATTCATCTCGCGCTGGAACATGGCACGGACCTGCTGACGATTCACATGCAGCGCCGGAGCAACAAAATGCGATGGCCGGTCTTTGCCCATCTGAATAATCAGCTCGGCCAGATCTGTTTCAATAGGTCGAATGCCATTCGCCTCAAGATGCGCATTCAGGCCCACCTCTTCCGAGGTCATGGTCTTGATCTTGATGACTTCTGTTGCCTGATGCTTCTGCACCAACCCGAGGATGATGCGATTGGCCTCAGCCGCATCGCTGGCCCAGTGAACATGGCCTCCCGCGCGAGTGCAGTTCTCTTCAAACTGGGTCAGGTAGTAGTCGAGATGGCGAAGAGCGTGCGCGCGAACCTGCGAGCCGGCTTCGCGCAGGTCCTCCCAGTCGGGAAGCTCCGCAACGACCGTGTTGCGCTTACCTTGAATCACGTTGGTGGCATGCTGCACATTCTTGCGGGTCTGCGAATCCTGCAACAGATCCTTTGCCGCGGTTGGAAAGTCGCGCGTATGCCACTCCGTTGCATGCACCTCAAGCTCGCTCATGCGACCACTCCCGGGGAATCTGCATGGCCAGAGGCAAGAATCTCAGCCAGATGCGCGGTGCGCACGAAGGTCCTCTGCCGATGGAGTGAGCCGTAGAGATGCATCAGGCAGCTGTTGTCCACGGCGGTGCAGACCTCGGCGCCGGTATTCAAAACATTGCGAACCTTATCGGCAAGCATGGCAGAGGAGACGTCGGCGTTCTTAATCGAAAAAGTGCCGCCGAAGCCGCAGCACTCCTGGATGTTCTGGATCGGCTGCAGGTCCAGTCCGCGCACGTTCTTGAGCAGGCGGATTGGAATGTCGCCCAGATGCAGGCTGCGCATAGAGTGACAACTGGCATGGTAAGTCACCTTGTGCGGATACGACGCGCCGACGTCCTCGATGCCCAGCCCACGCACCAGGAATTCCGAGAACTCATAAATACGGGGCAAGAGCGCTTCCACCTCTGCGACGAGCTTTGCGTCGCCATCCATCTCGGCGGCTTTGACGTAGTGGTCGCGCATCATCGCAACGCAGGATGAAGAAGGAATGACGACCGTCTCGGCGTCCTGGTATACGCGAACAAAGTGGCGGATGATCGGAACGGCCTCGCGCAGATAGCCGGTGTTCCAGTGCATCTGGCCGCAGCAGGTCTGTTCTGGACGAAACTCGATCTCGTGTCCCAGCCTCTCCAGCACGCTTACGACAGCCTTGCCTGTTTCCGGAAAGAGAGCGTCGTTGTAACAGGTTATAAAAAGTGAAATACGCACGAATCGACCTCTTCGCTGACAGGCGCAGGTTTGGAACTTTCCCAGTGTACGATGGCAATATACTTCGCGGAAGTAGCAATTGGTGTTTAATTTACCTAATGGTGTTTCGCGCCACTCCCCGCCAGTATGCGACTATGATTCCGTGACCCTCGTTTGGCTGTGGATGCAGGCTTTCCAGGGGTCTCTAACCTGGGCTGAACGATACTGAGCGATTTGGGCAGGAGCAAGCACTAGATGGCAGCCTCACTGGAACCGGCACTCCAAATTCCCGTGGACGATACTGTCCCCGACTCCAGTGAGATCAGCCAGCTTCTCAAAGAGCTGATCGACCCGGAGCGCATCCTTATCCGGCCCATCGAGCGCATTGCCTTTGCCTCGGACGCCAGCTTCTACCGCCTGATTCCCCGCGCCGTAATCCAGCCGAAGTCAGCAGAAGAGATCAAGCATCTCTTTCGGTTCAGCCACCAGCGTCGGATTCCGTTGGTCTTTCGCGCCGGAGGCACAAGTCTGTCCGGCCAGGCCATTACAGACGGCATCCTGGTGGATATCGGCCGATACTGGCGCGCAGTGCGCGTTGAGCAGAGTGGCCGCGCGATTCGCGTACAGCCAGGCCTGATTGGCCAGCAGGCGAATGAAGCACTGCGGCTCTATGCGAAGAAAATTGGCCCGGACCCGGCCTCGATCGCTAGCTGCCGCATGGGCGGCATCCTGGCCAACAACTCCAGCGGCATGTGCTGCGGCGTCGTGCAGAATGCGTATCACACCCTCGAATCGCTAACCTTCATTCTGCCCTCAGGCACGCAGATCGATACCGCCGATCCCAACGCGGACAACATATTCCGCATGTTGGAGCCGCACCTTTGTGAAACGCTGCTGAAGCTCAGATCGCAGATGCTGGCCGACCCAACGCTGGCCACACGGGTACGCAAGAAGTACAAGACCAAGAACACCACTGGCTACTCGCTGAACGCCTTCCTGGACTTCGAGCGCCCGGTCGATATTTTCAGCCATCTGTTGATCGGTTCTGAGGGTACGCTCGCCTTTATAGCCGAAGCTGTCCTCAAAACGGTGCCGGATTTTCCCTTCAAGTCCACATGCCTGCTGCTTTTTCCCAATCTTTATTCAGCGTGTTCGGCAATCGGACCCCTGACTAATGCAGGCGCAGCGGCTCTGGAGATCATGGACCGCGCCTCACTGCGTTCCGTCGAAGAGCAGCCAGCGGCTCCAGCGCACCTGAAACTGCTGCCTGACGCAGCGGCAGGCTTACTGGTCGAGTTCCACGCGGCGAATGAAGTTCAGCGCCGCGAATTCGAGACTGTTGCCAACACGACCGTCGCCGGTTTCAGCCTCTTGCATCCCGCAAGCTTCACCAGCGATCCCTACGAACAGGCTGTGCTGTGGAAGATTCGCAAGGGCATGTTTCCCTCCGTGGGAGCAGTGCGCGCCAGCGGAACCACCGCGCTGATGGAAGACATAGCACTCCCGGTAGACAGACTCGCAGACGGAGCAATGGACCTGCAGGCGCTCTTCCAAAAGCATGACTACGACAATGCCATCATCTTTGGCCATGCCAAGGACGGTAATCTGCATTTCGTTCTCACTCAGGGCTTCAACACCGAACAGGAAATCGACCGCTATCGCCTGTTGATGGATGACATAGTAGCGCTGGTCGTAGGCAAGTACGACGGCGCATTGAAAGCTGAGCATGGCACGGGCCGCAATATGGCTCCCTTTGTCGAAACAGAGTGGGGACCCGAAGCCTACCGCATCATGCAGGAACTGAAAGCGGTCACCGATCCGCGCAATCTGCTTAACCCTGGAGTCATTGTCAATCCTGACCCACTGGCGCATGTCTCTGACCTGAAGCAGATGCCAGTCGTCGAGCCCGAAGTGGACAAATGCATCGAGTGCGGCTTCTGCGAGCATAGCTGCCCCAGCCGCGACATCACTTTGACTCCGCGGCAGCGCATCGTCGTGCGCCGTGAGATGCAGCGACTCAAAGATGACCATGCACCTGCGGAGAGCTACGCTGCGCTCGACCGCGACTTTCCGTATATGGCGCTCGATACCTGCGCTACAGATGGACTCTGCGCCACCGATTGCCCGGTGAGCATCGATACTGGCAAGCTGACCAAACGATTCCGCGCGGTACGGCATTCGCGGCTAGCCAATGCGGCCGCTGGAACGATGGCTCGGCACTTCTCTCTGGTCGAGTTCAGCGCTCGCATGGCGCTCGGCGCAGGTCTCTTCATCGAAGAAAGATTTGGCCCGCAATCGATGGTCAGAATCACGAAGCGGATCGATAAAATCACGCGGAGGATCTTCGATGAGCCCTTCTGGCAATGGATCTACCCCATGCCCAGTCCACGCCAAGGAAAACTTCCATCGCAATCCCTTGCCGACGCGGACGCAGTTTACTTCCCTTCCTGCATCTCTCGGATCATGGGCGCGCTGCCCGGCGAACCGCAGGACACTATCAACATGCAGGCGCTGCTGAGGATTGCCGAGCGTGCTCAAGTGAAGCTGAATCTGCCGCCGGACGCAACGGGACACTGCTGCGGTGTGCCTTTTTCCTCCAAGGGCTTTGAAGCGGGCCACGATGCCGCTGTCAATCGCACCGTTGAAAGCTTCTACCGCTGGTCGAATGCAGGACAGATACCCATCGTCGTGGATACCAGCCCATGCACTTACGGCCTGAAAACCTGCCGCGCGCACCTCTCCGCCGAGAACCAGAAAAAGTTCGACAAATTGTCGATTCTGGACAGCGTTGAGTTCGCGCACAAGATAATCCTGCCTCGCCTGCCTATCGCGCGAAAATTGAATTCAGTGGCTCTGCATCCCGTGTGCTCGGCGGCCAAGATGGGGATTTCGCCAAAGCTCGTGGCCCTCGCCAAGGCCTGCAGCGAAGAGGTCGTAGTGCCTCAGGATGCCGGCTGTTGCGCCTTCGCCGGAGATCGCGGCTTCCTGCATCCGGAACTCACCGCCTCAGCCACCAGCGGCGAAGCCACAGAACTCGAATCCCAGCGCCATGACGGCTATTTCTCCTCAAGCCGCACCTGCGAAATCGGCATGACCCGCGCAACCGGCCATCTCTACCGCTCGTATCTGCACATGCTCGATTTTGCTTCCCGCCCGTAAACGAAAATCAGCCGTTCCAGCGTCGTGATCGCTCCACGGCCTCTTTCCAGCGGCTGCGCCGTTGGGCTACCTCTGAAGCTGGCAGTTGCGGATCGAAACGCACATCGTTCTGCCGCTGCGCCCGCAGCTCCGGTTCACCGCTCCAAAAGCCTGTAGCCAGACCCGCCAGATAAGCAGCGCCGAGCGCCGTCGTCTCCGTCACCTGCGGACGGATCACCGGCACTCCCAGCACATCGGCCTGGAACTGCATCATCAGGTCATTCACCGCCGCGCCGCCATCCACGCGCAGAGCAGGCAATTGGATTCCAGCGCCAGCCACTGAATCCTGCTGCATCGCCTCAAGCGCGTCGGCGACCTGAAAGACGATGCTTTCAAGCGCTGCCCTGGCAATGTGTCCAGGCTGTGTGCTGCGCCGCAATCCGATGATCAAGCCACTGGCATGAGGATCCCAGTGCGGCGCCCCAAGGCCGACGAAGGCCGGCACAAAGACCACGCCATCCGTATCCGGAACCGATGCGGCGAGCGACTCGACCTCCGCCGAGGAGCCTATGAGCTTCAAATTATCGCGCAGCCATTGCACTACTGCTCCGCCAATGAAGATGCTGCCTTCAAGTGCGTACTCCAGCCTGCGGTCCGCACTGGCTGAGAGCGTCGTGATGAGCCGGTTTTTCGATTCCAGAAAGCCCGTTCCGATGTTCTGCAACAGAAAGCACCCGGTGCCGTACGTGTTCTTGGCCTCACCGGGATTGAAGCAGAGCTGGCCAAATAGCGCGGCCTGCTGATCACCGGCGATGCCCGCAATGGAAATGCCGCCCAGGCCCAGCGAAGTGTTCACCTCGGCGATCTTCTCGCTGGACCACTTCACCTCGGGCAACATGCTGCCCGGAATGTTGAAGAGCCGTAGCAACTCCTCGTCCCAGCGGCCCTCTACGATGTTGTAGAGCAGGGTGCGGGATGCATTGGTCTGGTCCGTTACGTGCACTGGCGCATTGCTGCCGCCGCTGGTCAGGTGCCAGATCAGCCAGCTATCCACGGTGCCCATGGCCAGCTTGCCTGCCTCTGCCTGAGCGCGCGCACCCGGCACGTTGTCCAGAATCCAGGCGACTTTCGTTGCCGAAAAATAGGGGTCGAGCACCAGGCCAGTCTTCTTACGCACCATCGGTTCCGCGCCCTCGGCGACAAGCCGCTCGCAGTGCCCAGCTCCGCGCCGGTCCTGCCAGACGATGGCGTTGTAGATGGGCTTGCCCGTCGCCCGCTCCCACACGATCACTGTTTCGCGTTGATTGGTAATGCCCAGCGCGGCCACATCTCGCGCCTCGGCCCCAGCCCGCACTAGCGCCTGCACCGCGCAGCTCATCTGCGATGTCAGAATCTCGGTTGGGTCATGCTCCACCCAGCCCGGCTTGGGGTAAATCTGCTGGAATTCCTGCTGAGCAACGGAGACGATTGCGCCAGCGTGATCGAAGAGAATCGCGCGCGAACTGGTCGTACCCTGATCGAGTGAAAGAACGTATGCCATGCCGACTCCCAAGCCGGGTGTATCACGTAGCAGCCAGAGCGGGCAACCTCAGGACGAAATGGGCTGCGGGAGAGGCTAAGATTTAGCAAAAAGGGGGTGGGCAATCACTTTTTCCGTATATCTGCTTTTGTTTCAATAGTATGCGGAGGAATTTGGGTGCGTTATGGCGCGATCAGCCGGGGATTTGCGTATGTTTTTGACACTTAGCTGGCGAATGGTTTCGCTACCACATTGCCTTCGGGCGGATGCTTGTTTTGGGCTTGGTTCTATTTACGCTTTTGGGACTAATTCCCTGCAAGGACTGGGTCCGATGCCGACACATTTCCGGGCATATCTCCGGAATAGATGTTCGGATTAAGCATGGAGGGAGCCGGGGCATTTATGTCCCGGAAGGCAAAGCTGAAGTAGAGCGCCTTTAGGCGTGGGCTTCTTTTTGATCGGGAACAAAGGCCCGCGGCTAAAGCCGTAGAGTTGCGCGGATCCTATTCAGGGGCATGAATGCCCCTGCTCCCTCCGAGTTCGCGTGGGCTCGGATGAGTTGGCGGCGGTTGGTCCCATCCATCAACGCTGGAGCGTGGGGAAGCAGATTCCTGATGGGAATGGCAGACGGAAAAGCAAGGGCAATGATAAGAGCGGTGCTGGCTCTTGTGATTGCCCACCCGAGCCACAAAAACAAAGGCGTGGCGAGAGTGGGGCGCCCAGTTTTGTGGTTGGGGCTGAAGGAGCTACGGCTTGGGTGGGTTCCCCGCCTTTCCGATTTTGCCCGAGCTGGCGCTCCTGGACCTCTTCAACTGCGCCCAATCCTTCTCGGTCTGGTCGGCGTACTTGCGGCCAAATGAGGCCAAAGCATCGGCAAATCTTTCGCCTGATCCCAGATAGCCGGAGATCTGCTGCGCATCGCCGGAACGAGCGTGGCCGCGTGCCAGCAGTTCTCCGCAAAGCTGCGCATATTCGAGCAGGCCGTCGCCGTTCAGGTCTTCCAGCTCGATCGAGGCCTTGTGATCGTTCAACCGACGCACCAGGTAGTCGCGCCCGTCGATGGTCGTGTATCCGAGCAGGATGTCTGTGCCGGTTTGAATAAGCCGCTGACCTTCCACTACGCGCTGGCCCTGGTGACGTGCCACTTTCCGGTCCGTCAGATAGGGCGCGTATGCCGACGCCGCTTCTTCCTTTATCTGCAGGAAGAACGGATCGCCCGGCCCGTTGCCTTCCATGTAGATGCAGTAATCGCGCAGCCCAACCGAACCGGTGCCAACAACTTTGAAGGCCACATCCAGCGGCCGATATTGGGCCAGAAAACGCTGCCGCTGTGGCTCCAGCGTCTTGCGATAAGGTTCAATCGAAGCAAGGACTGCGTTGGCCTTGGCGCCAGTCAGCCTTGTCAAGACAGGCTTGATTTCGCGGAAGCGCCGCAGAGCATTGGGATTCTTGGGGTCGGCTCCCGGCACCGGCTCTGTGAGTTGCGCCAACGTGTGCATGGGCGTCGCTCGTATTGCCTTCTGCAGCGCCAGGTGCACAGGGGCAATCTCCTCTATGCGGGTGATCTGGTCGCGCACCATTTCGAGCACCGGCATGGGCGCATAGGCGCGCATGCGCTCGGTGTAGCTTTCGATGAATCGCTCTGCAGCCCGCGTGCAGTTGGCTTCCCTGTTCCCCGACTCACGTCCCCCAACCACCAGCGAAGCGGCCATGCGCTTCAGATCCCATTCAAAAGGCCCGCGAAAAGTCTCGTCGAAGTCATTGATGTCGAAGATCAGGCGCCCGTCTTCCGCGGCGAAAGCGCCCAAGTTGCGCACATGCGCATCGCCGCAGAGCTGTACCTCGATGCCGGTATTGGGCAGCGTGGACAGGTCCGCGGCCATCACTGGCACGGCTCCGCGAAAGTATCCGAAAGCCGAAGCAATCATGCGCTCATATTTGATCTTGACCAGCGCTGGCACACGCCCTTGAACAGATCGCTTAAGCAGATTGAGTGGAGGAGTTAGCCGCTTCTTGGCCGAGAACTCCGCATGTTGCTGGCGGGGCATCTGCTTGCGCCTCGCCTGGCCTTGCTTGCGCCGCTCTTCCGGGGTTGTCCAGTGCATGACGGAACATACCATGTCAGAGCGTGTTTCGGTAGGCCTGCTCTGCACATTCCGGGGTTACAGTACCGAGTTAGCCTCCCGGAGACTGCTCCAACTCTGCGCCGATGCGATGCAGCCGCATGAACCGCCATTGCAGGCGATCGAAGAAGAGATAAACCACCGGAGTCGTAAACAGAGTGAGCATCTGCGAGACAATCAGGCCGCCCACAATCGTGATGCCCAGCGGACGGCGCAGTTCTGAGCCCACGCCCATGCCGATAGCCAAAGGCAGACCGCCAAAGAGCGCTGAAACGGTGGTCATCATGATGGGCCGGAAGCGAAGCTGGCATGCCTTGTAGATTGCATCGATCGGCGCCAGCCCTTCATCGCGCTCGGCCTGGATCGCGAAGTCGATCATCATGATGGCGTTCTTCTTCACAATGCCGATCAGCAGCAAAATACCGATCAGTGCAATCACGCTGAGGTCGGTTCCTGTGAGCAGCAGCGCCAGTATCGCTCCTACGCCCGCGGAAGGAAGCGTGGAGAGAATGGTGATGGGATGGATGAGGCTCTCATACAAAATTCCGAGCACGATGTAGACGGCCACGATTGCCGCGAGAATGAGATACGGTTCGTTGGCCAGCGATGCCTGAAAGGCCTGTGCCGTGCCCTGAAAAGTTGCATGGACGCCCGAAGGCATGCCCATCTCGCGCTCCGTGCGTTCGAGCGCAGCGACCGCATCGCCGAGCGCAACATTCGGCGCCAGGTTGAAGGTCTGCGTGACCGCCGGATACTGGCCCTGATGATTAACCTGCAACGAGGTTCTAGTAGGCGCGAAGTGTGCAATTGTCGCCAGCGGAACGGTATTTCCTGCGCTGGTCTTGATGTAGATTCCATTCAAAGAATCGGGACTGTTTTGAAACTGCGGTGCAACCTCCATGACGACGAAATATTGGTTCAGCCCCGTGTACATTGTCGATACTTCACGCTGGCCAAAAGCATCGTAGAGCACCTGGTCGATGTCGGTTGCGGTGATACCGAGGCGCGATGCCGAATCGCGATCGATGACCAGCGTGGCTTGCAAGCCCTGGTCCTGCTGATCGGTTGACACATCGCGTAGCTCAGGCAGGTCGCGCATCTTCTCCAGCAATCGCGGTGCCCAGGCATTGAGTTCGTTCAGATTCTCGTCGGAGAGTGTGTACTGGTACTGCGCATCGCTGCCTCTGCCTCCGGTTTGAAAATCCTGCTGGGTTTGCAGGAACAGCGTGGCTCCCGGCACGCTGGTCAGCTTCATGCGCAGGCGGTCAACTACCTCGTCGGCACTGGGCTGATGCCCATTGTGCGACCTGAGGTGAATGAACATGCGGCCCACATTCGTGCTGCCGCCACCCGGCCCGTTGCCGCCGACAAACGCCGTAACGTTCTCGACGGCTGGGTCGTCCAAAACCATCTGCGCGAGAGTCTGCTGCTTGCTCTCCATTGCGTCGAAGGATATGTCTTGCGCGGCCCGTGTAGATCCGCTTAGCCGCCCTGTGTCCTGCTGTGGAAACAGGCCTTTGGGCACGATGATGAAGAGATAAACGTTCAGGATGAAAGTCCCGACGGTGACCGCCAGCATCAGCCATTGATGGCGCAGCACCCAGCGCAGTCCCGCGGAGTACTCGTCTGCAAGCCAGCGGAAAGCGCGGTCGCTCGTGCGGTATATGTGCCCGTGACGGCTTGCGTCGTGAGCTTTAAGAAACTGCGCGCACATCATCGGCGTGGCCGTGAGCGACACAATCAGCGAGACGGCGATAGCCACGCTCAATGTAACGGCGAATTCACGGAATAGCTCGCCGATGATGCCGCCCATCAACAAGATCGGAAGGAAGACGGCGATCAGCGAAAGACTCATCGAAAGTACAGTGAAGCCAATTTCGCGCGAGCCCTTCATCGCCGCTTCATAGGGCGAATAACCCTGCTCAAGATAGCGAGTGATGTTTTCGAGCACTACGATCGCGTCGTCCACCACGAAGCCGGTGGAGATGGTGAGGGCCATCAGCGACAGATTGTCCAGCGTGTAGCCCAGCATGTACATCACGCCGAAGGTGCCGACCAGCGAGAGCGGCACGGCGACCGATGGGATGATCGTGGCCCACACTTCTCGCAGGAAGAGAAAAACGACCAGTACGACCAGCAGCACGCTGATGAGGAGGGTTCGCTCTACGTCGCGAACACTGGCGCGAATCGTGATGGTTCGATCTACCTCAACGCCGATGTGAATGGTGGGCGGAATCTGCGCCTGAAGCCGGGGAAGCTCCTTGAGCACATTGTCGACAGCCGCGATAACATTAGCTCCGGGCGTCTTGAGGATGATGATCAGGACTGCCGGCTTCATCTTGGAGCCTGGGCCGTTGTTGGTTCCGGTCAGCCCTGCGGTGTGTACATCCGCCACACTATTTTCAACTGTGCCCAGGTCTGAGATTCGCACCGGCGCACCTGTGGTGTGGTTATAGCCGGCGATGATGGGCGCATAATCGCGCGCTTTGAAGATCTGATCGTTGTCATTCACTACCCAGCGATGCTGACCGTCCTGGACGCTTCCTTTGGGCCGGTTGGCGTTTGCGTTTGCAAGAGCCGTGCGCACGGACTCCATGCCGACGCCATACGCGCTAAGCTGCATCGGGTTGAGTTCCACGCGAACGGCGGGGCTGGCACTGCCTCCTACAAACACCTGGCCCACGCCGTGAATCTGAGCTATCTTTTGCGCCAGAATTGAATCGGCGATGTCGTACATCTGCGGCTTGGTTTCAACGTCTGAGGTGAGCGCGAGTATCAGGATCGGCGCATCGGCAGGATTGGTCTTGCGATAACTCGGATTCTGCGGCAGATACGACGGAAGCTGGCTGCGCGCCGCGTTGATTGAGGCCTGCACATCGCGCGCTGCGGCGTTGATGTCGCGGCTCATATCGAACTGCAGCGTGACTGACGCGGATCCGAGGGAACTCGATGACGTCATCTGCGTGATGCCAGCGATGCGGCCAAACTGGCGCTCGAGCGGAGTTGCCACATTCGACGCCATCGTCTCCGGACTACCGCCTGGCAGGCCCGCACTGACGGAAATCGTCGGCAGATCTACTTCTGGCAGCGAAGCCACCGGCAGTAGCGAATAAGCCACGGAGCCAGCCAGCAGCAGAGCCACGCTGAGCAGAGTGGTCGCTACCGGACGGCGAATGAATGGGGCGGAAAGATGCATCTGTCCTGATCAGTCTCCTGAGACCGCGATGAACTTCGGATCGGGCTGGCGGCTTCCGCGTTTCCTGTTCATGCGATTCGCCAGGCGCGCAAAGTAGAGATAGACAACCGGCGTCGTGTAGAGCGTTAGCAACTGCGACACCAGCAAACCGCCAACAATCGTGATGCCTAGTGGTCGCCTGAGCTCCGACCCAACGCCGGAGCCAAGCGCCAATGGCAGTCCGCCCAGCAACGCAGCCATCGTGGTCATCATGATGGGCCGGAAGCGCAGCAGACACGCTTGAAAGATTGCTTCATGCGGAGACTTATGCTCCACGCGCTCAGCCTCAAGCGCAAAGTCAATCATCATGATGGCGTTCTTCTTCACGATGCCGATCAGCAGGATGACTCCAATGAGTGCAATGACTCCGAATGCGGAGTGCGTAATCATCAGCGCCAGGATCGCCCCGACACCCGCCGATGGCAATGTGGAGATAATAGTGATGGGATGTACATAGCTCTCATACAAAACACCCAGCACAATATAAACAGTGATCAGCGCAGCGAGAATCAGGATTGGTTCATTGACGAGTGACGCCTGAAACGCAGCTGCCGTGCCCTGAAATGTGCCGTTGATGCTGGCCGGCATCTTGATCTCGCGCTCCACACGCTGCGTGGCTGCGACCGCATCGCCGAGGGCTTTTCCTGGCGCTACGTCGAAGCTGACAACCGTAGCCGGAAACTGCCCCTGATGCCCGATCGCCAGCTGCGCCCGCGTCTGCTCCCAATGCGCCAGATTGCTCAACGGCACCTGCGTTCCGTTGGCCGACTTCACATACAGATTTGAAAGCGTCGTAGGGTCGGTCTGGAAGTTAGGCCCAACCTCCATCACCACATGGTATTGGTTCAACTGCGTAAAGATGGTGGAGACCTGGCGCTGTCCAAAGGCATCGTAAAGCGTATTGTCAATGTCTGCGACAGCGATACCGAGGCGCGATGCCGTATCGCGATCGATCACCAGTTGCGAACCCAATCCCTGGTCCTGCAAATCGCTAGCAACGTCGCGCAGCTCCGGCTGCTTGCTCAGCCCAGTGACCATCTTGCGAGTGTAGATGGCAAGCTCCTCTTGATTCGGGTCTTCAAGCGAGTATTGAAACTGCGTGCGGCTCACACGATCGGCGACGGTGAGATCTTGCAGCGGTTGCAAAAAGAGCTGAATCCCTTCGATGTTGGTGAACTGCGGCTGCAGGCGCGCGATCACATCGGATGCCGAGATCTTGCGCTCATCGAGAGGTTTGAGATTGATCTGAATGCGTCCGCTGTTGAGCGTTGTATTCGTGCCGTCCACGCCAATGAAAGACGAGATGCTCTCGACCGCCGGGTCTTTGAGCAAAATATCCACCAACTGCTGCTGGCGCGTTGCCATGCTGGTAAACGATACAGTCTGCGGAGCCTCTGAGATGCCCAGAATCACGCCTGTATCCTGCACCGGAAAGAAACCCTTCGGCACGATGAGAAACAGAACAATCGTCGCAACCAGCGTCCCGATAGTAACCAGCAGCGTGAGGAACTGGTGGCGCAAAATCACTTCCAGCGTGCGGCCATAGAACGCAATGACTGCTTCAAATACCTTTTCCGATGCGCGATAGAAACGGCCCTGTTGCGCTTCGGGCTTGTGCTTGAGCAAACGCGCGCACATCATCGGCGTAAGAGTAAGCGAAACCACAGCGGAAACAAGAATCGTGATAGCCAGCGTCACTGCAAATTCGCGGAAGAGACGGCCCACCACATCGCCCATGAAGAGCAGTGGAATCAGCACCGCGATCAGCGAAACCGTCAGCGAGACGATGGTGAAGCCGATCTGCGCTGAGCCCTTAAGCGCAGCATGTAGCGGGTCCATGCCTTCCTCAATGTAGCGGGCAATGTTCTCAATCATCACGATGGCATCGTCCACCACAAAGCCAGTCGAAATGGTGAGCGCCATCAGCGTCAGATTATTAAGGCTGTAGCCCAGCAGATACATCACCGCGAAGGTGCCCACCAGCGACAGCGGAACAGCCACCGATGGAATAATCG
>Ga0302324_100004506_pt1 | contig 30776 bp, 26 predicted proteins | sample Palsa_T0_1_FD_201949 | JGI IMG/M metagenome (GOLD analysis project Ga0302324, IMG submission 201949) | Peat permafrost microbial communities from Stordalen Mire near Abisko, Sweden - Palsa_T0_1 | ecosystem: Environmental > Terrestrial > Soil > Palsa > Peat permafrost | place: Sweden: Abisko... | reverse complement strand
GAGGATCGGTTCGTGACGTTGGCGGCGTGTCCGGCCGCGGACGGCCTTCGCAGCTGTGCCGAAAGGCTGCGGCGTCTGGTTTCCCTGTCCTCGGTTCCATGGTGGGGCGACCGGCTGTCGTTCACCATATCCCTGGGCGGGACGATGGTCCTCCCCGGCGACACTGTCGACTCGCTGTTGGGGCGCGCTGAAGAAGCTTTAGCAGCCGCCGTGGCGGCCCACGCGGACTCAGTCCTGGTGGTTTGAGGCTTATATCCTATGTTCTCAATTATTGGAATTGTACTGGTCATCGCCGCGATCGTCGGCGGATATCTGATGGAAAAAGGGAACCTGCTGGTCCTGCTCCAGCCGGCCGAATTGATTATCATCGCCGGCGCTGCCGCCGGCACCGTGCTGATCGCCAACCCGCTTTACATCCTGAAGCAGATCGTGGCAGGCATGATGGGAGTCTTCAAAGGGTCCAGGTTCACTCACCAGCTCTATCTGGACTCCTTGAAGATGCTCTTCGACCTGTTCAGCCGTTCGCGTAAGGAAGGTTTAACGGCCATCGAGACCGATATCGAAGAGCCGGCAAAGAGCAAGACATTCAGTGCGTTTCCTTCCGTAATCAAGGATCATCATGTCCTCGCATTCATCTGCGATACGCTGCGCACGGCTACCACCGGCGCAGTCGAACCGTTCGATATCGACCAGATGATGGACTTGGACTTGGAGGTCCACCATCGTGACGCTACCCTGCCTGTGTCGGCTTTAAGCACCGTCGCGGACGCGCTGCCCGGCCTGGGTATCGTGGCGGCGGTGCTCGGCGTGGTCATCACCATGGGGGCTCTCGGCGGCCCACCGGAAGAGATCGGGCACAAAGTAGCGGCCGCTCTTGTGGGTACCTTTCTGGGCATCCTGCTCTGTTACGGCTTTGTGGGACCGCTGGCGGCCAACATGTCCAAAATCGTGGATGAGGAGAGCGCTTATTATCAGGTTCTGCGCGTGACCATGGCGTCGTTCATCAAGGGCATGGCGCCTATTTTGGCGGTCGAGATGGGCCGCCGCTCCTCTCCCGGGCAGATCCGGCCGGGGTTCCAGGAATTGGAAACCTTATGCCGCAAGAAGGGGACAGCCGCGGCCACGCCGGATGCAGCAGCCGCGGCCTAGAAGCGCACTTATATGGCTCACATTCGTCCAATCGTCATCGTCAAGAAAAAAGCGGCTCACGGCGGTCACCATGGGGGCGCCTGGAAGGTGGCTTACGCCGATTTCGTCACCGCCATGATGGCGCTGTTTATCGTACTCTGGCTGCTCAACAGCAGCAAGCAAATTCGGGAAGCAGTAGGCGGATACTTCAAGGACCCTACCGGCACCTCCAAGCTGGTAGGCAGCGGCAACACCGGCGCGGGCGAAAACTTCACGCTGACCAAAGACAACATGAACAAGCTCAAGGATGAGCTGCAGAAGGCCGTCCGCAAAGTCGTCGATTTCGAGAAGCTGAAGAACCAGATCGAGATGACGGTTACCAACGAAGGGTTGCGTATCGAGTTGATGGAGAGCGAGAAGGGCACATTCTTCGCCAGCGGCGCAAGCGAGCCAAGCGAAGATGGCCGGCAGATCCTAGTGATGCTGGCGCATGAGATGGCTAAACTCCCGAATACTATCTCCATCGAAGGGCACACCGACAACAAACCATTCGTGGGAAGGGACAGTTATAGCAACTGGGAACTCTCGGCGGATCGCGCTAACGGCGCGCGGCGCATGATGCAGGAAAATGGGGTCGGGCCACGGCAAGTAACCCAGGTGCGTGGCTATGCGGACCAGCGCCTGCGCAAACCGAACAACCCCGCGGACCCTTCGAATCGCCGCATCTCGGTGGTCGTTCAATATCTGGAAAAGCCGGAACCGGCTGCGAAGCCGCCCGCGGCAAGTCCCGCACAGCCGCCTACGGCTAAGAAGAAATGACGATCTACGATTACTGACCGGCGACGGTGTAAGTGACGCTCCGGACCGCTGATTGGAAGCCCTTGCAACGCCGTAATCTTGATCTCGCACTTGCCCGGACGCGCCACCGCACTCACGGCCATGTGAATGGCTCCCGAAGAGTCGGGCGCCGGAAGCTCGGCTTCCTTCTGCTCCACAAAGTACAGCAGAGGCTTCGCGGAAGCCGGCAGCGATCCGTCGAGCATCGGCACCACATCCCACCCATGAAACAGGAACGAGTCGTTAGCATCCGCATCCGCGGTCAGCGGGTCGATGCGCGCGACCACAATCGCGCGGGCTGTCGAGTTCTACTGTGCTGGTGCTGGCACGGTTCGCTTCACGGTCGAACACCACGCTTTCGACGGTGTGGTGGCCGGCGGGCAGCCAACTGGCCGGAATTCGGGCCGCGCCGATCGGCTACAACGCACGCCCTCAACCTGCCCGTTCGCGTCTTTCACCACGGCGAGCAGGGAGGCATGCAGCCGGTGCGACTTGCGTGCGGGCTGCAGCGTGGCAGTCAGGCTCGCGCCCGGCAGCTCGAAGACCACGGCGGCCTGTGAATTCGCGGTTCCGGCCGGAACTGGAACGCGGCAGTCTTCCAGGCGGCGAGCCGCCGATGTACGGTACCGCGAAGTAGCCGTTACGGCTAGCGACCTTCGCATTAGCAAGCAAATCGGCGCGTGCCAGCTTCACTTCGATCTTCCGGAAATGCCCGTCGTATTTGCCGGATGAGGGATGGTAGTCCGCTTCGTAATGCGTGTCCGTGCCCTCGGCCAGCGCGCGCAAGCTCGTCTGTGAATCCGAAGTCCGCACGGCGTCCTGCAGGTAATCGTCTTGCCGGGACCTTTCCGCCACGCCGGCCGTTCCGATCCCCCTGGTGGTCGCAATCGGCTCTCCCGGGGCCAACGAGTTCTGTTGCTGGCTGAGCGTCGCGACGTGCTGCATAGCCATGGAGGAAGCCTGCGCCGTGGAAGTTTGACTGAGGCCATTGGCATCGAATGCGTAGATACCGAGGTCAGCCAGGTTGGCCTTGTCAAGCATCGCCTGAAACCGATCGGGCTCCCCGGTGGACGTGAATCCGGGGCTCAGCAACAGGACGGTCTTGTGGCCGGGAAATGTTCCGAGCTGCCGGATCAGCAGATTGATCTGGTCCATCTGGCGCGCTCCCTCAACGCCGATGAACTGTTCCTCTCGAGCACCAGGTCCCCGCGCTGAGAGTTGGCGCCCGGGCCATTGTCTACATCCGCCCCCGGGATGGCGGCCATACTGACCGAGCCGGTGGTGGACAGGTCGTTGACGGCCCCTGCTTTGCCGCCGGCGCTCACAGACCCCACCTATAACTGCACGTTGGGTGTGGAGTTCAGCACAGCCTCCGCGGCCCGGTGATATCCACACTCGATCCGTTGAAGGCGCGGGCGGCCGCGTGCAGCAACTCATCGCGGTTGGTAGTAAACGCGTGCCTCGATGAATTCCTGGGCGGCCGCCACGGCCCACTTCCAGGTTGCGACGCGCCGGCCGACGCAACCCGCGGCTCCGCCGGCTGTCCGGGCTGGGCTGGCGCTTCGTCTCCGCCGACCAACCGGAGGGTGCGGATTTCCTGGCGGACGCCGTCTTCATAGATCTCCACATCGCCCGGCTTGAGGTTCCTGACCAGACGGCCCTTCTTATCGCGGACGACCAGGTCGAGCGCGACCTCATTTACGGTGGCGCGGATCGTAAGCTCGTTCTCGGCCTGCGGCGCATTCTGAGCCGGCGCCGTAACGATGCAGCAGAGGGGGCGCACCAGACAGCCGTTAAACTGAGCTTCAGCATCGCTAGAGACTGGCTAGAGACCCAAACATCACTTTAGCTCAACGACCACCGTCCGGTAGGGCTTGCCGCCCTTGTTTACCAACTGCGGCGCATCCTCGCCTTGCGTATGCCAGATTACGTCGCCGGACTTGCGCGCCTGGATGGTCTTGGCGCCGGTCTTGGGGTCCGTGCGCTCGTAACGGCAGTCGTCCAGAAACACGATCACCTGATCGTGCGCGCGCACGCCCCGCTCGCGCACAGCTCCCGGCGCCGACGTCACCTCCGTCACCTGCACGCGGGCGTTATCCAATTTCGCCGTTGTTGGCAGCCCGGCCCCTCCGACGGCGGCAACTCCCCACGCGATTACAGACAGCAGACGTTTCATTTCGTGTCCTGAGCCTCCTTGCTTATGATAAGCGAGGCGACCCGGTTCTATTCCACCTGGAATGCCGCGTTGCTCGTGAGCGTACCCTCCGGGATGACCACCCGCACCCTTCCCGTGGTGGCGCCAGCGGGAACCGTGGCCGTAATGAGCGACGAGGCAGTAACAGTAAATGCCGCAGCTGTACCGTTGAAAGTCACACTGGTGGCGCCCGTCAGATCCGATCCAAGGATCCTGATCTGCGCTCCCACCTCGCCGGCGGTTGGTACGGTTCTCACAAACGGATGCAACCCCATCGACAGCTTGAACACGGTGCCATCGCCGCTGGTGCCCCCGCATGCGCCACCACAAGTTGTCCCATAGAAGGCTCCGTTCGTGCTCTGCGTAAGCGCGCCCTCCGGGTCGAATCCGTCCGGACAGCCGGATTCAGTACAAAAGCTGTGGAGCGTGGTAAGCACGCCCTGTGGAGTGAGCTGGAAGACCGTGCCGGCGGTCAGCGAATAAGAGCCTCCGGCGTTGGCGGCGCCCCCTCCCCAGGTGGTCCCATAGAAATTGCCGTCCGTGCCCTCGACCAGTGCGCCAAACGGGGATTCACCGTCCGTGCAGTAGGGCTGCCTGCAGAAAACGTATAGCGTGGTCAGACTATTAGTCGCAGGGTTGATCTTGTAGACGGTGCCGCTTCCGCCTTCTCCACCGGGCAGCACTCCTCCAAACTGGGTGGTGCCGTAGAGGTTCCCGTCCGTACCCTGAATCAGCCCGCCGATAGGTGAGGTGCCGTCGGCGCAGTTAGCCATGCTGCAAAATTCGTGGACAGTCCCTAGCGCGCCGCTGGGTGTGATTTCGAATACCGTCCCGCCTTGCGCAGTTCCGCCGATATTAGTTGTCCCATAGATTCTCCCGTTGGTAGCTTGAATTAGAGTACCCTGGGGCTGGCTGCCGTCGGCGCAGTTTGCCTGGATGCAAAAGCTGTACAGGGTAGTATATGTGCCGCTTTGCGTGAGCTTGAACAGCGTGCCGGCGTCGTTGGCCCCGCCAAAGGTGGCTGTTCCGTAAAGGTCCCCATTAGTCGCCAGGACCAGTCCGCCAACCGGATTCTCGCCGTCGGGACACTGGGGCGAAGGGCAAAAGCCGTAGAGGGCCGCTGCGTCGCCGCTGGCAGACATCTTGAAGACCTCGCCTGCGCCGTGCGGCCCGCCGAAGTACGTGGTGCCGTAAAATTCCCCGCTAGGCGCCAGAACCAGCCCGGAAATTGGCTGAATGCCATTGAGGCTGCTTGTGAGCGACGCAAAGGCGTCCGTTCGGCTGATTGTAAATACCGTGCCGTTACCGCTCGAGCCGCCGAGAAGTGTGGTGCCGTACAGGCTGGCATTGAAGCCCTGCACAAGCGAGATATATGCGGGACCGGCCCCATTTGTCCCATCGAAACTCTCCAAGGTTGTGAATGTCTGCGCAGATAAGGCCATGGCTGTCACCGCCCAGAGGACCAGCCGCATTCCGAGATTCTCGCACCAGTTTGGTTTTTGCATATCACTTCTCCGAACTATAGGCGTTGCGACGCTAGACCGCAACGTTTTTTGGGTGGGTAAGGGGTGGTGCACCCCAGCAGATTCAGTGGGATGACCCGGCGCCGAACTCGGCGGCTCGCCGCGCCAAATAGCGGAAGCCGCGGCTGAGGGCTTCGTTCCGCAGCGCGGCCAGTTGTGAGCTATCGCGCGAAAGCTCGGCTTCCGCCAGCCGGCCGTCCAGCTCCAGTTCGTATGCGTGCCTGGTGCGCGCTTCGGAAACGATAGATGGCAGCCCGGCGGCCTGGCGGGTGACGCGCGCGTAGGAGATGCCCACCTCCAGGCGTGCTATACGGTTCTGACTGTCGCGCACCAGAGCCCAAGCCTGTTCGGCGGATGCGCGTGCTTTCGCCCGCTCCCCCTGGGCGAGGAGGATCTCGGCCAGCAGCGCTTCCGCGCGCGCCTGCTCCCAGGGCAGCCGGTGTGCGGCAGTATCTTTTATAGCGTTATTCGCCAGCGCGGCCGCTTCGGTGGGTCGACGCATGGCGAATTCGACGGAAGCCGGCAGCAGCCAATCCGTCCAAGCGGCCATATCCGGCCCGCGGGTGCGCAGTCTGTCGTACTTCTGCAGGGTAGCCCGGGCGCCAGTCGGCTCGTCCTCCGCTAACAGGATCTCCGCCTTGCGCGCCAGCACCGCGATCTGGCTGTTCACGGCGCCCGCTTCCCTGGCATTCACCCATGCCTCTTCGCAAGCTTCCATTGCGCGAGGCAGATTCCCCTGAATACGGTAGACATCGGCCATACTGGCCAAGTCGCCCGCCAGGGCGTCGTGTGCGCCGAGAGAGCGCGCGATCTTCACCGCGGGTTCAATGTTCTCTCTGGCGGCATCCACCTCGCCCATGGCCAATAGCACGTCGCCCAGGATGGACAGACTCCGCTGTTCGCCGTTGTGGTTACCGGTCTGCCGGCTGAGCGCCACCAGTTGCCCCTGAAGGGCAGCCGCTTGGCTCAGATCGCCACGCGACTCCGAAACCAGGGCCATGCCGTTCAGGACGTTGGATTCCTCGGCCGCGGAGCCGATCTCGCGCGCGATGGCGAGTGCCCGGTCGTAGTAACGGGCTGCGTCATCCAAATCCAGTGCGCCGAGGGCGGCGTTGCCGAAACGGCGCAGGATAGCGGCTACGCAAGCTTTGTCGTGAAACTGATCGCAAATGCGGCGGGCATCTTCCGATAGATCCCGCCAGCGCGCATCGCCCAGGTACATAAACAGACCGCTTTCGAACGACATGGCGTGCGCATAGAGCAGCTTCGCATTGGCGGCGGCCGCTTTGCGCGCCGCTTCGGCCGCCACGCCGGCGCTGCGGCGATAATCGGAACGCGAGGCCAGCGCGCGCGCCGCTTCCATATCGATGCGCGGGTCGCCGGCCTCCGCCGCGGGCAGCCTGCGCAGCGCTTCCACGGTGTGCAAAGCGTCCGGCACCTTGGCATCCGCCGTTTGCGCGGCCGCCAGGTGTAAGCCGTACTCGATATCGTCGGGATGGCGCGCGAACAGAAGCGCATAGACTTCGGCGGCGCGGCCCGGTTCGTTATCGACCTCGCGGTATTGCGCTTCGATGGCCAGCTTGGCATCCTGGCTCTCGATGCCCGCCGCCAGATCGTAGGCCCGCTTGCTCTCTTCGCGCGCCAGCCCCTCGTAACCCAGCTTCGCCTCTGCGAACGACAGCGCCGCATGCGCCGGCGCGAAGCCCGATTCGATTTGGATGCATTGCCGCAGCAGATCGCGGCCCTGCAGGAAATCCCCTCGGCGCATATGCGCCAGCGCGTCCGCATACGCGCGGGCGGCCGCCGGATCGCGCGGCGAGGCGTCGCGCAGCGCCATTTCGGCGTTAGGCACCGCTTCCAGGCGCAGGCCGCTGCGCAGGCGCGCCCCCGCGCGGGACATTACATCCAGGATCCCCGGTTCGGTTCCACTCTCCGACACCGAGGCGATTACGTCGCCGCTGCGCGCATCCTGGGCCCAGATGTCGACGCGCACGCGGCTGCCACCCCCGGCCCCCAGGTCGGCGTACGCTCCCGAGACTACGATATCGGCGCCCAGGTTTCGCCGGATAGCAGAGAGCGTCTCGCGCGAAGGCGAAGCGACCGGATGCAAGGTTAGTTCCGTTTCCATGCGCGAAACATTCTCGCCGGGAATGGTTCGGATTTGTTGGCCATCTGCCAGGTCGGCGCTGATCATTTCGGGAATCGCGCCAGCCAACCACGCAGCTTCCGGACGCGCCGTGAGATTGCGGAAATCCAGTACCGCCACGCTGCGCCGGGACACGGCTGCGCGGCTCGGGATGGTGCGTCCGCGGAACTCATAATCAGCCAGCATGACGGCCATGAACACCAACACTACGGCCGCCGCGATGCTGCCCGACAGGCGCATGGCGCGGGCGCGCCAGGGCTGGCGCGGCGGCGCAAGCGCCGGTGGTACGGCCGTCTCGCGCCAACGGCAAAGCGGCACATACGAACCCTTCGGCAGGTCGATAACGATGTTATCCCCGGCGCCTTCGACGGCGTAATACTCGATCAGCTTGGCGCGCAGACGCCGGACTTCCGAGCGAACCACCGAGTCCAGCTTGGGGTCGTAGCCGGGATCGCGGCCGAAGACCGCCACGCCCACGATGGATTCTTTCAACGGATTGCCGGCCAGGCTCTCCTCGACCAGGTAGCCCAGCAGCTTTTGCAGGCGCGGTGCGGATCTGAAAACGGCGGAGCGGCGGATGGCGAGCAATTCCGCGCGCACCGCTTCGGGCGGCGGAGACGCAGCCCTGTCTACTGTGAATCCAGCGGCCATCCCGTGACGCCCGTTTTCATTGTATTGGATGGGAGCGCCGGCAATGCGGACGCCTGGCGTGCCGACGGCGATTGAGATTCCGTAAAATAGCGGAAGAAATGAAGAAGCTGGCATTCGCACTGGCGCTGCTCTCGGCTCTCGGTTGTTCGCGGGCGCGGCTGCTGACCGTGGGCTCAAAGAACTTCACCGAGCAGATCGTCCTGGGCGAGATCATCGCACAACAACTGGAGCGCCGCCTTGGTGCGAAGGTCGACCGCAAGCTGGATTTAGGCGGCACGTTGCTGGCTCAGCAGGCCTTGCAGAACGGCGAAATCGACTTATATCCGGAATACACGGGAACCGCGCTCACCGCAGTGCTGAAACTGGCGCCGTCGTCCGACGCGGCGGCCGTGCTGGAGCGCGTGCGCGCCGAATATCGCAAGCGCTGGCGCCTGGAGTGGCTCGATCCGCTAGGCTTCGACAACACTTTTGCCATGGTGGTGCGCGGCCCCGACGCGCGCGCTCAGGGAATCGACACCATTACAGATGCCGCCCGCCGCAAGCAGGGTTGGACCTTAGGCGTGGGCTATGAGTTCCTGCAGCGCCCCGACGGACTGCCCGGATTGCTCCAAACGTACCACCTGCCGCTTGCGGGCGCCCCCAAGAGCATGGATCTGGGACTGCTCTACAGCGCGCTCGAGCAGAAGCAGGTGGACATGGCCGCCGCCAATGCCACCGACGGGATGTTATCCGTACTGGACGTTAAAGTGCTGCGCGACGACCGGCACTACTTTCCGCCGTACCAGGCAGCCGTAATCGTGCGCGCGGAAGCCCTGGCCGCTCATCCGGGACTGCGCGCGGCGCTGGACCAGCTCGCCGGCAAACTCTCCGCCGGCGCGATGCGCGATTTGAACCACCAGGTGGATGGCAAGCACCGGCCGGTCGCCGACGTGGCTCGCGAGTGGCTCGCCACCATTCCGTGAGAAATGTCACAGCGGCGAGGCTGTCGCTCACTGCCGCCAGGCTGGCACCTCACTTGCATTGTGAACTGGAGGAGGTCCACATGTTAAGCCGTGTGAGCCAGTTGGCCCTGGCCGGATCTTTGATGCTCTGCGCCGGGTTCGCTGCGCAGAAGGATCACAACGATGCGTTCGTGTCCGGCGACCCGGCCGAGACCCGTATTGCACAACAGGTGCGCCATCAACTTGTCATGCTTCCGTATTATGGCGTTTTCGACGATCTCGCGTTTAGGGTGGCCGGTGGAACGGTCACGCTGTTGGGAGCGGTGACCCGGCCAGTCTTGAAATCGGATGCGGAAAATGTGGTGAAGCGGGTTGAGGGCGTCACACAGGTGGTCAACGAAATCAAAGTGCTGCCGCCCTCGCCGTTAGACGACCAGACCCGCCGCGCGGTATATCGCGCGATCTATGGCGACCCATCCTTATCCATCCGCTATGGATTCCGGGCTGTGCCTTCGATTCACATCATCGTCGAGAATGGCCACGTCACCCTGGAAGGCGTGGTGGCCAACCAGACTGACAAGAACCTATGCAATATCCGCGCTAACGGGGTGCGGAACGTTTTTTCGGTGACGAATAACCTGCAGGTGGAAGGCTCGTAGCGGACTTGGCCCAATTCTCGGCCCAGTTGTGCAGGGGCAACAGGGCCGCGAGCAATCGCGCGCCTGGCGCCGTCAACCGGTAATCCGCGCGCTCATCCTGCTCGACAATGCGGGCGCGCCCGAGATCCCGCAGGCGCTGGCTGAGCACGCTGGGGGACATCGCTTCACAGCGCGCCTGCAAGGCCCGAAAGCCCAGACTTTCGTCGCGCAGTTCCCACAGAATGCGCAGAATCCAGCGCCGCCCCAGCAGGTCGAGCAGCGCCATAATGGGACGGCCCGTGCGGGAACCGCGCACGCTTTTGCCGGGCAATGGAATCTCGATCAAGTCCGTCCCCACTTGCGCTTCGATTTTCGAAGCGGTACCCTGAATGCTTCTACTTTCGTAGCAAGGAGACAGTATACCGCATGACCGCGCCGCGCATCGCTCCTCTTGACCCGCCTTACGATCCGGCAATCGCGGAAGCCCTCGCGAAATGGATGCCGCCTGGATCGAAAGTCGAGCCGCTGAAACTGTTTCGCACCCTGGTGCGGAGTCCGGAGATCAGTGCCCGCCTGCGCGCGCTGGGCGCCGGGATTCTCGGCCCGCGCAGCCTGATTGCGCCCCGCGACCGCGAAATCCTGATCCACCGCACGACCGCCCTGTGCGGCTGCGAGTACGAGTGGGGAGTGCACGCGGCGGTCTTCGGAGAAGCCGTGGGCCTCACGCCCGAGGCGCTGCGCGCCACCGCTGCACGCGCGCCTGACGATCCCGTCTGGAGCAAACGCGACGCGCTGCTGGTGCGGCTGGCGGAAGAGTTGCATGGGACTGCGCACGTCTCCGACAGGCTCTGGACAGCGCTATCTGCCCACTGGGAAGCGCCGCAACTGATTGAATTGCTGATCGTCGCCGGCGCGTACAGGTTGATCGCCTACGTGGCCAATGGCGCGCAAGTTGCGCTCGAGGAATGGGCCGCGCGATTTCCGGAAGCCGGGGCAGCCCGGAAGGCGTGATTTAGTCCAGATCGATGTCCCGCCGCGGCGGCGTCGAATCCGGATTTTCCTTGGCCTGTTTCAATAGCTCATCGAATTTCTTTTCGAGCACCCTGCCGTGCGATTTCTCAGCTTCGAACTGTTTGCGAAAAACCTCGTCGCGCCGCCCTGCCTCGCCCTTCAGCTTTGCTACCGCCGCCGCCAGATCTTCAATCGGGGGCGGTTTCTCGGGGACGACGTGCGCGATCACGGCCCGCGTTTCGGGATCGATTTTCAGAACCGCGCTGCAGCAGGGACACGCGACCTCGAACAGACCTTGCGACATAGTGCCCATCGTAGCACTGAAACTACAGGCATCGACACGAGCCGATGCGGGCGCTCGAGCGCGCGCGCCACGGGACACACAAGCCCAGCGAGAAGAGTTGTGAGGGTTTAGAGGATTTCAGAGGGTTCTGGCAAGGTGACTGGCTGGAGGGAAGCAAACGGGGAATCAACCGATTCTCGCTGGGCCTGCACTTTGTTTGTCACGCCCTTATAGCCAGCAATCGCCTTACCAAACCGGAACCCTTTATTTTCCAGAGAGGTGAACAGAATCTGCCGCGGGGCGCGTTCCAAATTGGCACACATCCGACACGTTTTGTCATAGATTGTCGTCGGAAAGGAAAGGCTTGACGGCCCGGCAATTCGAATGGGAATATGATTCACGAAGTGATCAAGGAGCATCGCCATGCTTCGGGGCACTGCCAACGACTTATCGGCGCAAACTCGGCAATCTTCACGCTTGCCAATGGCTGGTAGAGGTTCTGACGATTGACCCGAAAGGCGAGAAGGGGAACTTGTCAATCCCCGCACTTCGGGCGATTCAGCAGACTGGCGATGGCGGGCATTGGTACCGGACTTGGCGCGGCGCTGCTGCTGACGCGCTTTCTTGGCTCGCTGCTCTTTGGTCTAAGCCCAGGCGACCCACTCACACTCGCCGTCGCGGCCCTGTTGCTCTTTACCGTTGCCATGCTGGCAAGTTGGGGACCGGCGCGCCGAGCGGCACATATCCAGCCGGTGCAGGCGCTGCGCCATGAATAGTTTGGCGGCAGTGTCCCGCGCAGGACGGGAGTCCTGCCCCACAGGCGGCAGCTATCAAGTCACTCGTGCCGCAGCGCAGTCATAGGGTCGATTCGAGACGCCTTGCGTGCGGGGATGTATCCGGCCAGCAGGGCTGCGCCGAGCAGAGTCACTACCGCCAGCGTAAGCGCTAGCGGATCGTTGGCCTTCATCCCGTACAAAAACGATGCGACGAGTTTCGAGCCGCCTAACGCCGCGGCCATGCCGATCGCCAAGCCGGCAGCCGCCAGCACCAGGACTTCACGCAGAACCATCTGCACGACCTTGCCACGCTGGGCCCCCAACGCCATCCGGATGCCGATCTCGCCGGTGCGGCGGGCGACGTTGTAGGAGACGGTGCCGTATAGACCGACGCAGGCGATTAGCAGCGCCAGGATCGCGAAGCCGCTGCACAGTTGGGCAAATGTGATTTCCTGGTTGATGGTCCGGTCGATGTCCGCAGCCTGGGTTCTGACCTCGTACACCGGAACGCGCGCATCCGCCTGGCGCACAATTTCGCGCACCGAATTGATATACCGGAGCGGGTCGCCCGCGGTGCGCAGCGCGTAGACCATCTGATCGGGCCGCGGGTAGCCTTGGCTATACGCAATATACGCCACCGGCGGGATGTCCCTCGTCAGACCGCCGTAGCGCGCGTTCTTCGATACCCCGACAATTTCCATGTCGCGCGCCAGCCGGTCTCCATCTCCCCTCCCCAGCGTCAGGTGCTGCCCTAGCGGGTTCCGATCGCCGAAGCTGGTCCTGGCAAACTCCTGGTTGATCACCGCGACAGCGGGCGAGCCGGGACGGTCGCGGTCTCCGATGTCACGGCCGGCGAGGATAGGAATCTGCATCGTGGCGAAGAAGGCAGGCCCCACGGAGAGAATCCGATTGGCGTCGTTGCGTGGCTCGCCGGCGACACCGAGGGGCAGTCCGGTTCCGGCTTGGATGAGCGAATCTTCCGAGAGGCTGGCGCTACGCACGCCCGGAATCGCGTTGAACCGTTTCCACAGATCGCCGTAAAACGCGGCAATCTCCGGATCTTTGTGACCGGCTTTGCGGGCGTCCAGCCGGAACAGCAGCACGTTCTCGCGATTGAAGCCAAGGTCGACGGAGTGCAAATTCGAAAGCGTCCGTACAAAGAGCCCGGCCGCAACCAGTAGCAGCAGCGAGATGCCGATTTGCGAAACCATCAGTAGGTGACTGAGGCTCACACGCCGGAAAGCACGCGCCGGCTGCTGCCGGCCTGCGCGCGTTTCTTTCAGTGCCGGCATGACGTCCACGCGCGTGGCCTGCAGCGCCGGAGCCAGGCCGAACAGGACGCCCGTCAGGAGGGAAAGAATACCGGCCGCACCCAAAACGTGCCAGTTCAAGGCGGCGTGCAGGGTGAAGTTCGCGCGGCCGTTCGCCAACAGCACCGTTAGGAAACGAATTCCCCAGATCGCAAACAATACTCCCAGAACTCCGCCCAGCGATGCCAGCAGCAGGCTTTCGGTGAGCAGTTGCCGCACGATGCGTCCCCGGCCCGCGCCCACGCTCAACCGGAGCGCAATCTCCCGCCTTCTGGCCGCGGCGCGCGCCAGCAGCAGATTGGCGACGTTGGCGCATGCCAGGGCGAGGATCAAGCCCACCATTGTCATCAGAACGAAGAGCGGCTGCGAGTACTGCCGGCGCAGGGTGTCCAGCCCGCCTGCACCTTCTTTGACCACCAGCGCGGGAAGGTTTGCCCTCTGCCGGTCGTTTGCGGCGGTGCTAGCTACCCATTGCTGAAAGGCGGGCGCCAGAGTGGCCTGCGCCTGGGCGAGACTAACGCCGGGACGCAATCGGCCCATGATCTGGATCCAATAGTCGTTCCGATCAAGGTACCGCCTGGGCCGAAAACCAAACTGATTGGCAGCTCCCAACAATTCATTGGTGTGCATCGGAAGATAGACATCCGGGGCTGCCGCGGGATCGACGCCGAAGAATTCAGGTGGCGTAACACCGACCACGGTGAAGGGCAGGTTATCGAGCAGGATCGGCTGGCCGTCCGCCTTGGCGGGTCCCCCGAAACGTATCTGACTGTAGGCGTAGCTCACGACGGCCACCGCGGGGGCTCCCGGCCGGTCGTCGTCGGGAATAATCAACCGTCCGGCAGCGGGTGGAACGCCTAGCCCGCCAAAATATTCGCCCGACACGCAGTCGCCGGTAGCGATTCCGGCTTGCCCTTTGATCGCAAAATTCAGATTCTTCACCTGCCAGGATGGGTAGCGGGCGAACACGGTGGAAAAGACAGCGTCGTATTTCCGAAAAAGCTCGTAGGCGGGGTAGGGGAAGACGCCGGCCGTGGTTCCCGAATTAGGATCTCCATAGGTAGTACCGCTCATGCTCTGCATGACGAAGTCTTGGTCGTGACGGATGACGTTGGCGTGCCAGTTCAGGACCACCAGCGACTCGGGATCCGGCACCGGTAGCGAGCGCATCAGGATCGCGTCCATGAAGCTGTAAATCGCGGTATTGGCGCCGATTCCGAGCGCCAGCGACAAGACCGCCAGTAAAGTAAACAGCCGGTTGGCGGCCATGGTCCGGCAGGCGTAGCGCAGGTCTTGGATGAGTTGCTCGACAATCGTCCATCCCGGCATGCCCCAGATCGCGCGCGTGTCCTCTTGCAACAGCGCAATGTTTCCCAAGTCGCGGCGCGCGGCCCGAGCGGCTTCCTCTTCTGCCAGCCCTTCCACTTGGCGCTCGACGGCTTCCTCATCGAGGTGGAACTGGAGTTCCGCGCGGAGATCGGCATCCTTACCGCGGCGTTCCGTCAACCATTTCAACTTGCGAAAAAACGGTTTCATTTTCCCTCCTGGTCGACTGAATTCAAGATCAATCCCATGGCGCGCGCGAAAGCCTGCCATTTGGATTGCTCGGTGACGAGCTGTTTCCGCCCAAATGACGTGAGGCGATAAAACCTGGCCCGCTTGCCTTTGTCGGACAGCTCCCAAGACGCTGCGATCCAGCCTTTCGCTTCGAGGCGATGGAGAGCCGGGTACAAGGACCCGGTTTCCACCTGGAGCAGGTCTTCCGAGGTCCGCTGAATGTGTTTCGCGACAGCGTGGCCATGGGTGGGTCCGGCCAGCAACGTGCGGAGGATGAGGAGGTCCAGCGTGCCTTGCAGGAGATCCACGCGGGTGGGCGGCCTGGCGCTCATTCTGTAGACAGTCTACCATATATTCTGTAGATTGTCTACTTGCCACGACCTACGCAGGTCCCGAGGCGGACCTTCGGACATCCGGGGGTGTGGCTGGATGCGAGATACTAGTGAGTTGCCATCATGGTCGAATCTTCTGGTTTTCGGACCAAAAGAATGCCGCTCAACCACGGAGCCGGCCACATACCCGTACTCGGCTTTGGCACCCTGATTCCCGATGCAGCCGCGACGATAAGCGCTGCCAGAGACGCGCTGGAAGCCGGATTTCGACACTTCGATTGTGCGGAACGATATCGGAGCGAGCGTGAGGTGGGCGAGGCGTTGCAGGCAGGACTCGCTGCTGGAGGGATTGCGCGTGAGGACATCTTTGTTACTACAAAGTTGTGGAACACCAATCATCGGCCCGAGCGGGTCAAACCGGCTTTCGAGGCGAGTCTCGACAGACTTGGGCTCGGCTATCTGGACCTCTATCTCATTCACACTCCATTTGCGTTTCAACCGGGCGACGAGCAGGATCCGCGGGATCAAAATGGCAACATCCTTTACGACCGCGGCGTGACTTTTGCTCGACACCTGGGGGGCGATGGAAAGTCTCGTGGACACCGGCAGATGCCGGGCCATCGGACTGTCCGATATCAGCCTGAACGAACTGTTGCCCGTTTACGAATCTGCGAGAGTCAAGCCGGCTGTGGTCCAGGTCGAAGCACATCCGTGACGGCGAAGAGCGCTTTGAGAGGGTCGAGAAGGGGAGAGTCGCGAGAAGTTCTGGCGACAAGCGTGACGAAATTGTCCTTGAACGTCGCAATAGATCGTGACCCGTTACAGTATCTGCCGGAGACAGAGCTTCTGGAATTCTGCAAGGAGAACGACGTTGTGTTTTTGGCTTTTGCGCCATTGGGTCACGGACTAAGGCCGGGGCCGCTTGAAGATCCAGTCATTTGCGCAATTGCCGCACGAGTTGGCAAGACGCCGGCACAGGTGCTGTTGGCTTGGGCGGTACAGCGTGGCACGGCTTTGCTTACCACTCCCAGGACCGCGGCCCGCGCGCGAGAGAATTTTGACATCTCCGCTCTTCCGGAAGACGCGCTTGATGAAATCAATCGAATTCAAACCAGACAGAGGTTCAATGAAGTCGTGAAGACCGGCAGCCCCGGTTTCATTCCCCAAGGTAGGTGATCATGCAAGAGGAACAAATACGTGACGCTTTGAATAAGCACTGGCAAGCGTCGGCAGCCGGCGATGCAGACGCGGAACACAGTATTTACGATGAAGGTGCCATTTGTGATTATCCTCAGTCAGGTGAGCGAATCCTCGGGCGATGCAATTTGCAGGCCTTGCGGAGTCATCATCCAGGCAAGCCGTCTGGTTTTAACGTCAAGCGAATACTCGGGAAAGGCGATCTCTGGATTACGGAATACATAATCACCTATCAGGGGCGACCAGCATATACGGTGAGCATTATGGAATTCCGCGACGGTAAGGTTGTGCACGAGACGCAGTATTTCGCGGATCCCTTTGAGGCGCCAGCCTGGCGGAGCCAATGGGTTCAGCGGATCGAGTGACTGATAACGGACAACAGAGCGGGAGCGACGAATAGCGCTACGCTAAAATCCTCCTCATATGCAAGCCGGCAGAGACAACACATTCAGCACCGATGTCTTTCCGGTTCCATTCCCGCCTATCATCACCGACAAGGGGCGCAAAGCCGGACGAACATCTAGTAAGCGCCGAAAGCCCTGCCGAAAGAAATGGATAGAAACCTGGCCGAACGCGCCGACGAACGATTCATTCCCGCCTTTTATTTCGAAGTCCAATAGGCCTGCTGGCCGATGTAATCGTCGTCCGGCAGATTGGCCAGGATCAGGCGCCGCACTTCCAGCGGATCGATCTCGCCCTGCTGCTGGTAAATGACCTTGCCGTCGATCCCGATCAGCACCGTGTAGGGCACCCCGGCATTCCATGCGGGATCGAAGGCCGCCATCTCGTCGTACGTCTCGTTCGTCGAGAAGATCAGGTTCCTGCTAGAGGCATGCTGCTCGTCGAGGAATTTCATCACGCCCTTCCTCTCGTCCGGAAAATTCACGCTCACCGTCACCAGGTCGAACGCCCGCTTGCGATACATGCGGTACATCTTCTGAAACTCGGGCAGTTCAGCCGTACATGGGCCGCACCAGGTCGCCCAGAAGTCCACCAGCAGCACCTTGCCCGTGCCGTTCTTGCGCAACGCCTTCAGTTCGTCCAACCCGGCTGGATTGAGCACCACGGGTTCCTTGGCGATGTGCGCCATCTCCGCTTCGCCGCTCGCCTGCTTGTACGCCCATTTTATGGAGCAGCCCACGGTGGGGGTCATCTCCATCTTTACCCGCTCGCCGGCGAGGACGGCATCGATGGCCAGGCGCGCATCCTGCCGCTTGGCGAGCGCCTCCCTCTGGCTCGAATCCACGCGGCCCTGGTAGCGCAGCTTGCGCTCCTGGTCGAACACGAACACGTGCGGCGTGGCCGTAGGGCCATACGCGCGCGCGACCGCTTGCGTCTCGCCGTCATATAGGAACGGAAAGTTGAAATGACGGTATTCCGCGCGGATCTTCATCTCCGGAAGCGAGTCGGCAAGGTCCGTGTACCCCAGCTCATCCAGGCGCACGGCGTTCGGATTGTTGGGCTGAATCGCCACCAGGGCGACGCCGCGATCCCGATAATCGCCGGCCAGCTTCTTGATGCGGCCTTCGTAAAGCTGCGCCGTCGGGCAGTGCACGCAGGTGAAGACCACCACCAGCACTTTGCTCGCCGCAAAATCCTGCAAGCGGTAGGTCTTGCCATGGACGGCCGGCAGATTGAAATCCGGCGCGGCCGCGCCGATCGCTAATGTGGCTGGATGGTCGTCCGCCCGGACCATGCCGGAACATGCCAGCAGCAGGGCGGCGATTGTAAGTTTCATACCTTAAGTATGCCGCGAAGCGAAGCGCCGGCGATCTATGGCTGGAACCCCTTCAGGCAGGCGTGCGTCGGGGGCGGGCTCGCCGGCCTGGAGGCGAAGCGGAACCACGCCCGCCCAAACCGGCAGCGCATAGTCTTCTTCGTCATCGATGGGCGGGCCGGTGCGCACTTTCGCGGAGACCTCGTCCAGGGCCAGCGCCAGCACCGTAGTGCTCTTCATTTCCGGCTCGGTAGGCTGCCGTACTTCATCCCAGCGGCCCGGTACGATGTGATTGGTGAAGTGACCCAGCGCCGCCATCTTTTCCTCCGCATCGGTCACCAAACGGGCCTGGCCCAGCACTACCACCGAGCGGTAGTTCATCGAATGATGGAAGGCGGATCGCGCCAGCACCAAGGCATCCACCAGCGTGACCGTGACGCAAAGCTGGGCGCCCTGGCCGAGCGCCCGCAACATGCGGCTGGCGGCGGATCCGTGGATGTAGAGCTGCTCGCCGGAGCGCGCATAACCGGTCGGAATTACGTAGGGCTGGCCGTCCACCACAAACCCTACGTGGCAGAGAAAACCTTCATCGAGGATGGCGTGGACCTGCGCATGATCGTAGACGCCGCGCTTGGGCAGACGCTTCACTTGCGTACGTTCAGTGGGTGTGTATGTCTCCATTATTCTCAGTCTAGCAGGGCGCTGGCGGCGCGCTGACAGTTGCGCAGGTACGCGCCCAGCATGCGGTCGGCCAGCCGGATATGATTGCTCAGCCAGCTGGAAAGGAATTCCAGCAAATCGAGAACCGCTTCCCGGTCGCCGCGCCGGATGCGCCGATTCAGCGCTTTTATCCTGATGCGGGCCGTATGGTGCTGGCGATGGTGCCACGCATAGAGCGGGTAGCCGGCCGCGCGCATTTCGTGCTCCTCGTGCGCAAGATGCTTCGCCGTGTGGATGACCAGGTCGTCCACGATCGCTTGCACGCCGCTCGCAGGTGCGCCCGCCATCATGGCGCGCTCCAGATCGTCACACAGGCGAAAGATCTGCCGGTGCTCTTCGTCCACTTCGGGAACGTGCACGGCATGCGCGGCGGTCCAGTCGAATATTCGCATGCGAATATCCTTATTATACAGGATCAGGTGCAATACTGTTCACTTTGGCGGATCGCTACTAGTTGAATTCTGCCCAAACATGGCAGGATATTTTTGGCGATATGCGTTCGGATCAATGTTTACAGGGCTTCGGTTGAGGTTGAAGCGCAGCTCCAACTTCCGCAACATATGAGCGGGCGGGTGCGTAAGATGGGTGCGTCGTGCTTGATCGACCCTTTTGGTTCCGGCTACGCCGGGGTGTGGCAGACCATCGCCTTTCGTGGTCTGCCGCCTTCGCGGGCGCTGGCCGACCACGATGGTCCGCCCCACGGCTACCCTAGCCTAATTACCGGGTGCCCCGCCAGGCGCTCCGTGCGAAACTGATAGGTAAGTGCCACCAGAACCGACCAAGCGCCCGCAGTCCGAACGGCTGCGCGCATTGCTGCCCGACATCCTGGAGTTAGTGCGTCCGCGCCGTGGCTTGCTGGCCTTCGGCATGGTACTCATGGCCATCAATCGCGTGTCGGGACTGGTGCTGCCCGCCTCCACCAAGTACCTGGTGGACGATATCATCGGGAAGCGCCATTACTACCTGCTGCGGCCTTTGATCCTGGCAGTGGTGGGCGCCACCCTCGTCCAAGGCGTCACATCCTTCGGCCTGACGCAACTGCTCTCGAAAGCCGCGCAGCGCCTGATCGCCGAACTGCGCCGCAAAGTGCAATCGCACGTCGGCCGCCTGCCGGTTTCCTACTACGACGTCAACAACAGCGGCATGCTGGTCTCGCGCATCATGAGCGATGTGGAAGGCGTGCGCAACCTGATCGGCACAGGCCTGGTGGAATTTGTGGGAGGGCTGCTGACCGCCGTGCTGGCCCTGGCCGTCCTGCTGCGGTTGAGCCCCTCGATGACCGGCGTGGCCCTGGGCGCCATCGTGGCCTTCGGGTTCGCACTGCGCAAAGCGTTCGGCGTCATGCGTCCCATTTTCCGCGAGCGCGGCAAGATCACGGCCGAAGTTACCGGACGCCTCACCGAATCGCTGGGCGGCGTGCGCGTGGTGAAAGGCTATCACGCCGAGGCTGCAGAGGCGGAGGTTTTCTCCGGTGGTGTGCAACGCCTGCTCGACAACGTGATGAAGAGCCTCACGTCCACGTCGTTCATGAGCTTGGGCGCGACAGTGATGATGGGCATACTCGGCGCGCTGGTGATGTATCTGGGGGCGCGCCAGATGATGGCGCATACGCTGACGCTGGGACAGTTCTTCACGTTCACCATGTTCCTGGCTTTTCTGATCGGACCGGTTTTCCAGATCGTAGGCATCGGCACGCAGATCAGCGAAGCGCTGGCCGGCCTGGAGCGCACGCGCGAAGTGCTGCGCGAGCGTCCCGAGGACGAAGACCCGCGTCGCAAGGCAAGCGCCGGGCGCATCCGGGGTGAGGTGGTCTTCGACCATGTCACGTTCTCCTACGACGAAGGCAAGACCGTCCTGCATGATGTCTCGTTCCGCGCGGCGCCAGACACGGTGACTGCGCTGGTGGGCCCTTCCGGCTCGGGCAAGTCCACGATCATCGGGCTGATCGCGGCCTTCTACACTCCGCGCGAGGGCGCCATCTTCGTGGACGGCGTGGATCTCTCCACGATCCGGCTGGACTCGTACCGGACGCAGCTTGGCGTGGTGCTGCAAGACACATTCCTCTTCGATGGCACCATCCGCGAGAACGTAGCCTTCTCGCGCCCAAGCGCCACCGAAGCGCAAATCCGCGAGGCCTGCCGCATTGCGCGCGTGGATGAATTCGCCGAGTCGTTCGAGAAAAGCTATGACACCGTGGTCGGCGAGCGCGGCGTCAAATTATCGGGCGGCCAGAGGCAGCGGGTCTCTATCGCGCGCGCTATCCTGGCCGACCCCGCCATCCTGATTCTGGATGAAGCCACTTCCAGTCTCGACTCCGAGTCCGAAGCCCTGATTCAGGAAGGCCTGTCCTACCTGATGCGCGGCCGCACTACGTTCGTGATCGCGCACCGGCTGTCGACCATTCGGCGCGCGGACCAGATCCTGGTGGTCGAGGCCGGGCGCATCGTAGAGCGCGGCCAGCACGAATCGCTCTACGCGCTGCACGGCAGGTATTACGATCTGTACACCCGCCAGCACGGGGTGCAGACGAATCTGTTCTTGGCGCCGGGAGAAGGGCAGGAAGTAGCGGCAGTGGCCGCGGAGACTGGCGCAGCCGGTGCTCCCGCCGCGGCGGGCAATCCGCTCTCGAATGCCGTCCGCCTGATTCGCGGGTAGTGGGCAGGCACACTGCCTGCAGCGGCCTCCCAGGCCACCTGTTCGCGGATCCGGAAATGTTCGGTCCCTGAATTGCACTATATGTTGGCAGGGGTGAACGAGAACTATATGTGGATCGCCGGCGGACTCGCTATTTTGGTGCTACTTAGCTTATTGGTGTCGATGATCTCCACCCCTCCTACCATCGGGCGCTGAGACACGGCAGCACGGAATTGTACAAATCTGACACAGCGCGTGTCAGAATCAGACCGACTCGAAGTAGCGCGCCAGTTCCCAGTCCGTCACCGCTTTCTCGTATTGGCGCACTTCCCATTCGCGGGTGCTCGCGTAGTGGTCCACAAACTGTTCGCCCAGCCATTCACGCGCCACGCGGCTCCCGCGAAACAGCCGGGTCGCGTCCGCGAGTGTGCGCGGCAGCGCCGGCGCGCCGCCGGAATAAGCATTCACCGTGGGCGGCGGCAGCTCCAGCTTGCGCTCGATGCCGTCCAAGCCCGCCGCAAGCGACGCCGCCATCGCCAGATACGGATTGATGTCCGCGCCCGTCAGCCGCAGTTCCACGCGCGCGGATTTGCCAAGGCCGGGAATCGCCCGCACGGCCGTTGTGCGATTGTCCACACCCCAGGTGGCATTCACCGGAGCCCATGCGCCCGGCACAGTGCGCTTGTAGGAATTGATCGTAGGACAAAAGACCGCCGCCAATTCCGGCAGATTCGTCGCCAGCCCTGCGATGTATTGCCGCATCAGCTCCGACATGCCGTTCGCTGCCTCGCCGGAAAACAGGTTCTCGCTAGTTCCAGTGCGGCTGAGGCTCTGATGCAGATGGCCGCTCGATCCGGGTAGGCTTGCATTCCACTTGGCCATGAAGGTCGGCGTCAGGTTGTGCCGCGCGGCGATCTCCTTTACTGCAATTTTGAACAGCGCCGCGCGATCCGCGGCCGCCAAGCCCGGCTCTACCGCGATGGCCGCTTCGTAAACGCCCGGTCCGGTTTCCGTATGAAAACCCTCCAACGGCACGTCGAACGCCGCCAGCGCCTCCATGATCTCCAGTACCAGCTCTGCATTGGCCGACGCGCGCAGCACGCTGTAGCCAAACATGCCGGGCGTCAAAGGCGTCAGCGCCGCAAAATGCTTGTCGCGCAAGCTCTGCGCCGTCTCGCGAAAGATGAAGAATTCGTACTCCGCCGAAAAATGCGCCGTGAACCCGCGCTCCTTGGCGCGCTCGAGCACGTGCTGAAACACCTGCCGCGGCGCGATGGCCAACGGCCCGCCAGCGTCGTCGCAGAAATCCAGCAGGAAGAACGCCGTACCGGGCTCCCACGGCACCAGGCGGTAGCTGGACATGTCCACGCGGCAGTGCGCGTCCGGATAGCCTGTGTGCCAGCCGGTGAACTTGACGTTGTCGTAGAGCACGTCGCCGATGTCCCAGCCGAAGATCACGTCGCAAAATCCCAGTCCCGATTCGGCCGCCGACCGGAACTTCTCCACGCTGACGTATTTCCCGCGCAGCGTGGCGTCCACATCGAACGCGCCTAGCTTGACCCGCCGGACGTGGTTGTCCTCGAACCGCCGCCGGATCGCTTCGCGATCCATCAAAGCGCCACCCACACCGACTTGATATTGGTGTACTGCTCGAGCGCGTATGAGCCCAGGTCGCGCCCGAAGCCGCTCTGCTTATAGCCGCCAAACGGCGATGCCGTGTCGAACCCGTTGTACGTATTGATCCACACCGAGCCCGCTTTGATATCGGCCGCCATGCGGTGCGCCAGCTTGATGTCGCGCGTCCACACCGCCGAAACCAGGCCGTAGATGGTGCAGTTGGCGATCTCCACGGCTTCGTCGGCATTCCTGAATTTCAGCGCGCACAGCACCGGGCCGAAAATCTCCTCCTGCGCGATCTTCATGTCCGGCTTCACCCCGGAAAATATGGTGGGCTTGACGAAAAAGCCCTTGGCCTTGGCGCCTTCGGTATCGCGCTCGCCGCCGCACTCGAGCGTGGCGCCTTCTTCCTTGCCGGCCTGAATGTAATCCAGAATACGCTCCATCTGCCGCCCCGAAACCTGCGAGCCCATCTGCGTGCTCTTGTCGAGCGGATCGCCGACCTTCAGCTTCTGCGCGCGCGCCACCAGCTCGCCCACGAAGCGGTCGTGGACATCTGCATGCACCAGCAGCCGCGACGCCGCGCTGCAGATCTCGCCCTTGTTGGCGAAGATGCCCCAGAACGCCGACTTCAGCGCTGCCTCCATGTCGCAATCCGGAAAAATAATGTTCGGTGACTTGCCGCCCAATTCCAGGCTGAGCCGCTTCAGGTTGGATTCGCCGGAAGCCTGCAGTAGCCGCCGCGCCGTGCGAATGCTGCCAGTGAAGCTGATCTTGTCCACGTCCATATGCACGGCCAGCGCGTCGCCGGCCGTCTGGCCGTACCCGGTCACCACATTCAGCACGCCGTCCGGCAGGCCGGCTTCGTGGCAGTATTCGGCCAGCTTCAGCGCGGTAAGCGGGGTCCATTCCGAGGGCTTCAGCACCACCGAGCAGCCGCAGGCCAGCGCCGGCGCCACTTTCCACGCGGCGATCTGCAGCGGATAATTCCACGGCACGATGCCGCCCACCACTCCCACCGGCTCACGCAGCGTGTAGTTCAAAAAGGGGCCATCCACCGGAATCGTTTCGCCGTAGATTTTGCGCACCCAGCCGGCGTAATAGCGAAACGCATCGATGGCGGGGTCCACATCCGCGCCGCCCGCCTCGCGTACGGTTTTGCCGTTCTCCATGGATTCCAGTACGGCCAGTTCGTCGCGATGCTTCAGCAGGATTTCGGAGATATCCCACAGGATCTTTTCCTTTTTGGACGGGTCCATGCCGCGCCAGCTCTTGCGCTCGAAACTGGCGCGCGCCACGGCTACCGCGCGATCCACGTCGCAGCCCTGGCCGTCCGGAACGGTCGTCAGCAACTCTCCGGTGGCCGGATTGACGACGTCGATGGTGCGGCCGGCGGCAGCATCTTCCCACCGGCCATCGATGAACAGCTTGCCTGGACGCAGTTGCTGCTTGATCTCTTCAGCTACGCTCATGATTCATTCTCTCAGGAAAATTCCAGGGTAGTGTCGTGAACTGAAATGAGTCATTTGATGATGCCGGTCATGTGAGTCGACGCGCGACTTATCTTCCAGGGAGGAGACCTCGGCGCAGGCACTCGTGGTATGCCTTCGCCGCCACTGTTAAGGTCACGATTCAGATCTTCCGGTTATGCCGCCGGGGGCACGTGGACTTCCTTCGCCAGGGTGACCGGATCGGGCACTGGCCCGCCAAACTCTCTCAGGGTCCGGATGTGCCCGCAAATGGCCTCTTGGGTGTTGCTCTCAGTCTCCTCCAGCGTTTTCCCGGTTGTGATGCAGCCAGGCAGATCCGGCACGTAGGCCGTCCAATTGCTTTCGGCGCGCTCGAATATTACGGCGTATTTCACCCTCATTTCTTCGCCTCCAGTCCTGCGGCTTTTAGCATCGACTTTAAGGTGCCCACGGGCCCACCGTCACCGGGATGGCCCGGCACTGTGACGACATTTGGCTTCGTTGCGTGTTTGATCGTCCAGCATGGCGCGCAGCAGCTCCGCAACGCTCCAGGCCTGCGCGATGCAGCCGCCGGACCGCTGCGGCGCGTCGCCATCGAAGACTTCGGGAACCTGGCCCAGACCTTCCTGCGCAGCGTACCGGCATAATTCCGCCAGCCATTGCCGGGCCTGAGCCCGAGCTTCAGGCGAACGGCCGCGCACCTTGAAGTGCGCGGAGATAAACGGTCCCATCAACCAGGGCCACGCGGCGCCCTGGTGATAGGCGCTGTCGCGGCTGACAGGATCTCCTTCATACCGCCCGCGATACCGCGGGTCGCCGGGGGCCAGGCTGCGCAGGCCGTAAGGCGTCAACAAATCCCGCTGGACGGCTTCGAGGACGGCCTTGGCTTGATCGGGCGGAAGCATCTGGTGGAATAGGCTCACGGCGAAGATCTGATTGGGCCGCATGGAGGCATCGCGGGCATCTCCATCGACGACGTCGTAGAGACATCCGGCCGCCTCGTTCCAGAATAATTGCGGGAAGCTGTTCCGAGCGCGATCGGCAATTTCACGATAATGCCGGCTGTCGGCGGCGTAATCGTACCGCAGCGCCAGATCCTGGAGCACGCGAAGGGCGTTATACCAGAGGGCTTGGACTTCGACCGGCTTGCCATACCGCGGGGTGACCACCCAATCGCCAATCCTGGCATCCATCCAAGTTAACTGGACGCCCGGCTGGCCGGCGATTAGCAGACCATCGCCATCCATGTGGATGCCGTACCGGGTACCGCGCTCGTGCCAGGCGACGATATCGGCGAGCACACCGTAGAGACGGGCGCGGATAAAATCGTAATCCTGCGTGCAGGCGGCGAGCGCGCGCACAGCCTCGAAGAACCAGAGCGTGGCATCTACGGTTCCGTATTCCGGCGCTTCTCCATCGTCCGGAAAGCGGTTGGGTAGCATGCCCCGATCCACATAGCCGGCGAAAGCCAGCAGAACGCTCTTAGCCACATCGTACCAGCCGGTCGCCAGAGTGAGGCCGGGCAGGGCGATCATGGTGTCGCGGCCCCAATCGCCGAACCAGTGATAGCCGGCGATCATGGTGCTTTGGCTGCCGCGCCGCACGATGAACCGATCGGCGGCGCGCGCCAGCAATGGGATTAGCGGGCCGGCAGAAGGCGTGGAAGCCAGCAGCCGCTCGCGGCGCTCGATTTCAGCGGCGCGAAGCCCGGCGATTGAACGCGGGGTGGGCCGCTCCGTCGACGCCACGACCGAGGCGGTGGCGTCGCGATGCAGGTCGAACACCAGGACCAGCGGGTTGAACAAATCCTCCCGGAAGTCCAACCCCCGCTCACGCTCCCGGTCGTACTCAAAATTGCGGAACCAATATCCGGCCGGCTGGATGTCCGCGCCCGAGTGGCTCAAATAGAGGGATGGAAGGCCCGGATACGGGGTCAGCTTCACTGAATTTCCGTCGGTCTCGAGGCGCGGGTCCAGCGCGCCATTCTCATGGGTGGCGCCGTGATAATCGCGGAAGGCGATCAGGGGCCGCAACTCGAGCGTGCAGACGGAGGGGGCCGCAACTCCAAGGGCGCGCAGATCGTACTGAATCACGGATGTGTTTTCGCCGTGAACCATGAAGACTGACTTTTCGAGTTGGAATCCGTCGACCTCGTAGACGAAGACGGGGAAGGTGTCCTGCCGGAACTCGTTCAGAAGCCGATAGCCCTGGGGATGTACCACGCCCGGATAGCGGTTGGCCGCTAGATCGAACCGGCGCCCATCGACGACCAGGGTCTCCTCCAACTTGGACAGCAGCAGCATCCGCCCCACGGGAGGTTTGGTGGCGGCGATCAGCAAGCCATGATACCGGCGGGTGTTTAGTCCGGCGATGGTGGATGACGCGAAGCCGCCCAGTCCATTGGTCTCCAACCATTCGCGGCAAAAGGCTGTGGCGGGATTTTGGCAGACGCTGCGATCGAACTGGATCATGAAAAACCGGCCACGGGGGGCATAGAGGCGCAGTGATCGGAAGACTGTATCCGCGGCGTTTAAAGCCTGCTTCCGCGCCCGGTGTGGCCGCCTAAGTAGTGGGAGGCTGATACATATTGGGCATCCGCCAGGCGCGGTAGGACTCCGTGCCCTCCAGGTTGTAAACTTGCGTTCCTGTGTCCGTGCCGGGGATGGGAAGGATTTCGATGGAGTAGCTTCCTACTGCCCCTGATGGGAGACGGACGGCCGCCGCCAGGAAAAAGTAGTTGCCGTTACCCAACAATTGGGCGCTTCCCATGGCGGTGGAATAGACCCCTAAGTCGACACTCAGGACTGGCGTAACCTGCATACACGGTGAAGGGGGACAGGGCGTCTCATCCACGGTCAGGGACATGCCGCGGCTGTCACCGCTGCCTAACCCAAGCGGCGGAGGAGAAACGCGCGTATTGCCGTTGTCGAAAATCGTCATGGGCCCCATGCCGCCGTTTTCGACGCCGACATCGTGCTGGTGCGAGAACCATGGCCAGGGATCGCTGTAGATGTTATTGAAGGTGAAGGCGCCATCCTGGCCCATTAGCCATACAACGTTTGCATTGCCTAATCCGTTGTTATACTCGATTTTTATGACCCAGTCCTGGTGCCGCGAAGACCAGATGATCGAGCCGTCCTGCGGCTGGTAATAGAGACTGTTGGCGTGCAGCCAATCCTGCGCGAGCGGCGCGATGCCAGGCCCCAGCAGGAACATCGGCGGGCAGCCCGGCGTACTGACTCCACAGGTTTCGCCTAATACGGCCGGCCGATTGATATCCAACTGGCCGCCGCCGCCGGCGTGTTGAAAGGCGTCAAAATACCAGGAAACCTGCCAGTTGGAATCCAGGACAATAATCATATCTCCAATGATGTCGACCGGAAGGCCGCTGGCGTCGCCCTGGGTCCCCACCGGAAAGATCTTTTCAATGTCAACCAGAAGCGCGGTCTGGCCACCGGGAAGAGTCTGGATGGCATCGTGGTGAAAAGAGCCGAGACACGCCGCGCCCACGGGGGCCGGGCTGCCAAGACCGTTGCAGGGCGCGGCGTCAGTTGCTCCCATGGCAAGCAATTGCTGCTGGAGCACGCCCGTGTTGGTTTCGCGTATGACATTGCCCGCCAGGTCGACCTCGCGTAAGACCTGTTTCTGCAGCGAAGCCGGATTCCAGGCCGGGACGTCTTGAATGCTGAGGAACGTGCCGCCCGGGAGGGGCCGCGTAAGGAGCTGGGAATGATTCGTGGTGTTGGCGTAGTAGTACCAGATAATTTGGCCCGACAACTTACTCGCCACCGCGGGATAGATGGTTTTAGTATCAAACTGGATGGGACTGAGGAGGACCACGGAGTCCGCGGAGTCGATTGCGCCAGGCGGACCGGAAATCTTGAACGGAGGAAAGGGAATCGCGGAAGGGAGCACGCCGGTGGCAAAACTCAGAGTCGACCCATTCGCTACTTGACCCGCCGTAAGGGTTTGGGAGTACATGTTGTACGTGGTACTGGGGGTCATACCGGCTACCTCAAACGTCATACTGAGTGGGGGATGGCAGATCGCCCAATTCGTGGCGGAGCCCGATCCACCCGGAGACTGTGCTCGAAACCAGACCCGCATGGAACTTCCGGCGGCGCACGAAGGCGCGCTGAACAAGGCCACCAAAGGGTTGGCCGTAGGCAGGACCACGGGCAAGCCGCCGCTCACTAGCGAGCTCACCTGAAAGTACGCCGTGTGCGAGGCGGTTTCGCCGGATGTGAAGTCTTTGATAACCACTTGAATTTGATACGAGCCTTCGATACCGGTGGGGGTCCAGGTGAAGGGCTGGGAAGTCCAGGTGCCGGAGTTGAGCGTGCCCGCGTTGAAGTCCCATGCCATGGCAAGGGGCCCGCTAGGGGGAGTCACATTGAATTGAAAGGTCAGAGGGCCGGGATTCGTGTCGGTGGCCGTGACAGCCCAGACGATGGACGTGCCGACTGGTTGCGGCGCGCTCAGCGAGGGCTGCACGGATGAGATGCGAACCGTAGCATGCGCCGGGGCGCACAGCGCCGCAAGCAAGCTTATGAGATACCAAACTCTGGTTTTCGTTGCGTTCATGAAAGTTCCTGCCGATCAATTCGCCGCGACTGTGACCGTTAGCGCCGCGGTAGCCATCGACTGAGGATTCCAGACGTTCACCGTAAGCTGGTCTCCGGCCACTAGCGGACACAGTCCGTTTTGGTTCACGTTGGCCACCAGTTCGATCAAGTCGTTATCCCATCCGCTGATAGAAACGGTACAAGGATCACCGCTATAACCGGCGCTCCAGTTTTGCGTGGTGTCTGTGATTCCGAGATAATTCGAACTTCCTGTGTAAGGAAGGCCTTTCGGGAAATTGCCAAAGCCGCCGCCGATAACGCTCATAGGCGGCTGAGCTTGCGCAACGACATGGTTGCATCCCGGCGCGGCGCACTGCGTGGTCACCGCGGTAAGAGCCATCGCCGGAAAAGGGTCAAGTCCGCAGGCCGGCAAGACTGCCGGGGAGTTATCCGGGAAGACGCCGCAGGAATCCGCCTGCACCAGCGGAGCCGCAACCTGCGGCAGGCTCGCGGCGGTGGGATAGTCCACTACCGGCAAATACTCACCCATCAGGCCGCCGGCGGGTGTATATTCGTTTGTGCGATAGGGCACCGCCGCACCGGAACAGTTGAACGTGGCTGCCTGAAGGATATTACGCAAATTCAGGGAATTGAGGTTTTGATACCCGGAAATTGCCGTCAGATCGAGGAAGGTGTAGCCGTTAGCCGGCGTTATCCACGAAGGAATGGCCGTGCCGGTTCCCGCTATCAGCGTCACATAGCCGTTCGGGTTTTCGGTGAAAGCGTTGTCCGCCACGCTGGCCAGAGTATTCCCATCGACGTCTTCAAACGACAGGCTCAAGTATCGCAGTTCCTCATTCCCGGAACGGGAACAGCCGTCGGTGCAGGGAGTGGGCGGGGTTGTTGGTATGCGATAGCGGATCCGCATGACTCTCCCTTCCGTAGCAAGATTCTGCGGCACCCCCGCCGGGAAAGTCGCGTTCATGTAAGTGCCATCCGGATCGGCGCCGGGCAGATACTCCGTTCCGCGGTTCCAGGCAGGCACTTGCCGCGTGTCGGTTGCATAGCAAAGCCGGGGAAGCAGTTGTTTCTCATAAACGCGATGCAAGTCGGCCTGAGTGCTGTCCAGCCACGCATTGCCCGTGGCCGCGCTATTAGCTACGACCTGAAGGACGTTCAAGGCGTAGGCCGCGGGATACGCGCAACCGGAAGCCACATCCCGCAGGATGAAGTGCGGGGTGGCCGCGTAGCTGGCCGGGGTAATGTTCAAATAGTCCCGGATCATCACGGCGCCCGCAGTATTTGGGTTGGTGTGCTGTGGCGTATCGACGATGTGCAGCGCGAAGCCGGGCTCCGCAGCGAAAACGTTCGAATCGCTATTCCAGTCCATCCCGGCATGCCGCAGGGTGGCATCCAGCCCGTTGACTTCGACGTTGAACCCGTTGGTCGTGCAGCCTTTCTCGATCACACCTGGAGTGCCTTCAAAACCGATGGAGGCCGCATATTTCTGCCCGGCCACGAAATCGGTTC
>Ga0302324_100004505_pt1 | contig 30780 bp, 39 predicted proteins | sample Palsa_T0_1_FD_201949 | JGI IMG/M metagenome (GOLD analysis project Ga0302324, IMG submission 201949) | Peat permafrost microbial communities from Stordalen Mire near Abisko, Sweden - Palsa_T0_1 | ecosystem: Environmental > Terrestrial > Soil > Palsa > Peat permafrost | place: Sweden: Abisko... | reverse complement strand
CCCTCCCATCTAAGTTCGGTTTTTCTTTCAATGAGTCGTTAGCCACCAACCTGCTGACATCTTCAACAAAATCCTTCATTGAGTATCGTACGATGGAGACGACATCGACCCCAGGGCCAAACTCGGTGAGTCCTGGAACACCCAGCGCGCCCATTCCGAACTTGGGAGCGTATAGATCGAGGAGTCCCGCAGTAACTGAGACGCTCATCGGTAATCTGATATTCGCCCCACATTTAATCCCCCACCGATTTCAATCGTACCTGGCGAAACACACTAGAAGTACGATGTGCGCGGCGGACTATGGGTATGCACTTGACGAGAACAGTGAACAAATATCCCGTGTGACTTATCACGAACAAGAGTTCAAGAACGAATTACGTAATCAGACATATTAGATCAGGAGAATCCAGAGTTGGTGTGGCTCGCTGCAGATACTGCGGCCAGACAGTCAAATGGATCGCGTCCGATGCAGGCCCAGAACTGTATGATTTTACGGGAGAGCCACATAACTGCAGGTCGGCCTCCAAACCGCGCGAAATAACTACGAAGTCGGAAGACGCTGTTTGCGCCAAGTGCTGGAAACCAATAGCTGGTGGCAGAGACACGTGCACTTGTCTATCACCGCAATATGTAAGCAAAATTGAAGCAGATAAACTGAGGGCAGAACAGGCCTCAAAAAAGAAAAAGGAAGAGCGATCTGTGGAGAAGCATGCGCAGCAGCTGTTCAAGTGCCGTATTTGCGGTAAAGACGCCGTGAGAGCAGGAGACGTCGTAATTTGCTCCGAAAATCCGGATCATTCGTTCCCTTCAAGTTATTATGACGATCTAGAGGGAGCCTAAGTTAGGGAAATCGTGTATCTCGTGTCGTCAGCAAGCGTACTGCCCAACAGAAGCTTCAGGGATCTAATTCTCGAGGGTAGAATTAGCGATAAGGAATACAACACCAATGACAATGACCTCTTGGCCGATTTCTACACCCCAATCCTGAGCGTGGCGAAGACATATGATCGCTCGACTGGAGCCTTTAGTTCGTCCGGCATCAAAGCATTAGCGTACCCACTGCTACCCTTCATTCGCAACGCCATCACATCCCCGATCACCAGACCTGTCATGCGCATCGTGGCTTCACATGACATTTCAGAGTTCGACTATGACCAAATGAGCGCTGGCTATGGAAAGAAACGGGCGACTCCAGATGACCAACTCATTACGATCCTTGAGAACCTGAAAACAAGCTCAGACCATGAGCTAGTTAGCGCGGTAAGGAGTATCGGAACAATGATACAACTAGGCCTTTTGGACATCAAAGTCGCCATACCTGCAGAAAAACTTAGTGGAATGTACCACCGGAAGATTGGGATCTTCTCTGATTATTACGGTAAAGAAATAACTTTCGAAGGCTCTCAAAATGTGAGCAGGAGCGGAGATGGAAGTGAAACTAATCTCGAAGGATTAGTAGCCTTCTGTTCAGAGGAGCCCGCAATGATGAGGTTCAAGTTGGGTCACAAAGACTTCTTCAACGCCTTATGGGACGACAAGTTGCAAAACGTAAGAGTAAGACCGCTTGAGAAATATCCTAGAGAGTTGCTCGCGAGTTTTGGAGCGCCGATTGAAACAATTTTGAAGGAAATTAATGCTTCCTCGCCTCGGACAATAATACCTCCCCGGGAATGCCAGAGAGAGGCGGTCCTGGGGTGGATACAGAACGGGCAGAGAGGCATTCTGGACATGTCCACAGGGTCTGGAAAGTCGCGAGCTGCCTTATTGGCTCTAGATACACTGAAGGAAAATCCGCTAAACGTAATAATTGCCGGGTCGCTAAAGGACCTTGTCAACCAGTGGGTTGAGAACGAAATACTTCAGATGTACGACAAGGGCAGAGTGCACATCGTGCGAGTAAGCTCGGAGCATGGAACGAGAGAAGAGCTCGAAAAGAGGGTAAATGACGTAATCCTGGATTTTAAGGCAGGTCATTACGAACGCACGAGCAAGAAAGTATTCATTATCGCTACCATTCAAAGTGCTTCACAGGTTTGGTTCACGAACCTGTTCAGGAAGTTGGAACCACGGCGACTCGCCGTCGTCTTCGACGAAGTGCATCATGCTGGAGCGTCTGGACCAACCGGTGAAGTCCTAAAGCTCGACGCACATTATCGAATCGGTTTAAGCGCGACTTGGCGTAGATATGATGATGACGGAAATGGAAGGCTTGAGGCCTATTTCATGGGCAAACATTCGGCAATAGCCTACAGTTATCCGCTTTCGAGAGGGATTAAAGACGGGATACTCTCCGAATACAAATTCTTCATACATTTTGTATCCATGGACCCTGAAGACCTCGCCGAACTGCGTAAGCGTCTTCAAGATTATGAACAAGAGCTTCAAAAGGTTGACCCGGCTCTTGGCGTCCGAGAAGGAGACGCTGTGCTCGGCGTAGTCCCGGAGAAGAAACTCCCTAAGGTCCTTGAACTGAGAAATGCTTGGAGAAGCACAATTGCAAGCGCCATGGCTAAGACAGACGTTGCGCTTAAGATTGTTGACGAATATGGAAGTGACTTAAAGAAATGTATAATATATTGTTCGGATAGGCAGCACTTGGATAGAACCGCTATCTTGATGGCCAAGCGACACTTCGACCTAGAGCCCTATGACAGTCAAGTCCCGGAGGAAACCCGCCATCGGATAAGGGTGAAGTTTGGGCAGGACTACGCAGGGGAACCACTTTTCATAGGGGCAATTAAGTGCCTAGATGAAGGAATAGACCTTCCCGCACTTGATTCGGCCATACTAGTTTCGAGCAATAGGACCGAGCGCGAATGGATTCAAAGGCGAGGAAGAATCCTGCGAAAACACCCTGGAAAGCAATACTCAATAATACACGATGTTTCTATGATGCCATATACGCGGGCGGAAGAGTCATTTCCTTTGACGAAGCAAGAAATCGGCTACGTTGAAGCCGAATTATCACGATTGGAATCCTTTGCTTCAGACGCAATGAATCGTGACGAAGCCATGCATCAGATAAAGGAGCTGCGGAGAATCTTCGGTCTGACTTAGACGGTGGATGGAGTAGATAGTTGCCAAGCAAGAACGAACTTCTAAAGAAGTATTCGAACAAACATGCAGTCAACTTCGATCTAGTGATGAAGGTTTTCGAGCTGGAACGAGGCCGGTTGCATCCAGGCGAGAATGAGGAAAAGTATCGCCAACAAGAAGTCACGGAGTTAATTGAGAAATGGCAAGAGAGCCATCCCGGAGATGCCAATGAATGATTATTGAACGAGTGACTCTTACCAACTTCGGATCTTTTCGTGGAGTCAACCCTATTGATCTCAAGCCTGATGGTAGTCGAAACATCACGTTAATTGTAGGGCATGGCGGCGCGGGCAAGACTACGATTGGTAAGGCCATACGGTGGGCGCTCTATAATCTCCAATTCCATGGAACGAGCGGGCACGGGGAGAGGGACTACACGCATGAAGATGTGCTCAAACTGTTCTTCAGAGAGGGGGGCGGAGCTCAAGCCAACAAGCCGCCTAGCGAATCCAATATGTCAGTGAAGCTCGAGATATTGCCCGGAGAATCCATAAAATCCGCCCTAACTTCACATGGTTTGAAGGTTGGCACGTACGTCTTGGAGCGATCAGCGAGCGTAGGTAAGATAGTTCCATCCGCCAGAGATGTAATCCTTAACCCGTTATCCTTGAAGGGACCAAACCTACGCGAAGTGCCTGATCCTCAGGGTTTCATCGAAGAGTTTCTGCTTCCCGCCTCCACCAGCACATTCTTCATGTTTCATGGCGATAGGATAAGAGATCTGACAAAACAAATCGAACAGCCGGTTGCCGATTCAATCAAGCTGATTCTTGATGTCACGGCGATGACTAACGCTGCGAACGACCTACAAAAAGTGATGGGTCAGCTCGCTAGGAAAGCCGCTGCTTCGTCTCAAGACGAGACTCTCCGAAAAGTGAAGCAAGCAACTTGGGACAAGTTGGACGAAGATGAAAAGAAGCAATCGCTACTCCGTGATGAAAAGAATATTATGCTCTCTGAGACCAGGGAGGCGGTAAGGTCGTTAGAAACCCAGCACGGCGATTTACTTCAGGCCGCTGGTCTGTTTGAAGATTTTGATCGCAAGGAGAAGGAGAAAAAGGAGCTCGAAGAGGAAAACGAACATAACGAACGAAAGATTCGTTCTCTCCTAGATCAATTTCCAAGAGAAGTTCTTTACCACAGTCTCTTTGGACATGCATTCGAAGTGAAGAAACAAGAGGAACGCAATCGAGTCCATGAGAAGAAGATGGAATCGCTCACCAGGGATAAACAACAGCTTGAAGAAATGCTGAGGGGAGAGGTGTGCCATGTTTGCAAGCAGCCTTTCCCAAAGAGCATGATCGACTCTTACAAAAGAGAAATTTCAGGGTTTGCCGAGAAAATTGAAGAAGAAACAGGACTGCTTCATGAACCTGATCCTGAATACGAGGCAATAATGCAAGAGGTAGTAATTCTAGGAGGTAACAACTACAATCCAACTGAACTTGAGCGGGCGGGTTTCGAGTTGCGTGGCGAGATACAGGATCTCGAAAATGAGATGAACAAAATCGACGTTAAGCTAAGAAAATACAAGAACGCTGACGTCAGGGAAGCTGCAAAGAGAATTGACGATGAGATGCGCCAAAAAGAAAGAGAGATCGGATCACTGGAAGAATCGTTGAGACTTTTCAAGAGCACCCTGGATCAATTTCAGCGGAACAAGAGAGAGCTGGAAAAGGAACTGTTCAAATTGGGCGGCGGTGCCTCAAAGGAGGTTAAGAGGAATTACAAAATGGCTGAATCCCTCAGTAGTGTGTTCGGTGAAGCCGTTACTGAACTCGCAGACGAGAAGAGACAAGAGATTGCTTTTGAAACGGGGCAGATGCTGATGAAGACTACAATAAAGCGTGGTCTTTTCCATAAGACGGCCCCCGTTGATGTTGACGAAAACTTTCAGATCAGAGCTATGAACATGAACGGAGACAATCTTGAATGGGATGAGGAATCGTCCTCCGAGCGATCAATCTTGTCGGTTAGTTTCATTTACGGTCTTCTAAAAGCATCCGAGAGGGAAGCACCTGTGATACTGGACACCTTTTTTGGGAATCTAGATCCGGGACATATCACTAACATAACAGCGAACCTATCTTCGTTCGGCAGCCAAATTGTTTTAATGACAACAAATACTGAATTCCTTGATCTAACAGAATACGCACCCCAGTCGTTCTGGGACCACGTAAACAGGTACATCATGTTAAGAAATAATTCTGATACAAATTTCGTTACGAAGCAAAAGGTTCTCCATAGTCGGAGTGAAGCAGAGAATGAAGCCAAGAGCCAAAAGTTCTAAGGGGAATGGACGTCGAGAGAGCATCTCCCTGGTCACCCCAAGCCGAATTCTGGCGACAGAAGAGGCACATGATTGTTATGACTTGTTGTGCGGTAGGCGTAAAGCTGACTATGAAGTAAAGAAGGGACGCAGAGAACTGATAGGAGAAAAACAAGTCTTTGACGATACGGTCCAGGCCTTCTATGTAGCCGCAACTGTAGGACACTTGCTACAGCGAGGCAATCGACCTCATATCGAAGGGAAAGCCAGCGAATTGATTCTGCGTCAACATTGGGACCGCCAGGAAAAGCGCGATATTCAACAAGCCTTTACCTATCTTGCGAAGCTGGAGTATGATGCCTCGAGTTCCGATGATGTACTCCAGATAGTTGCGGAATTGGCTGAGGTTGGGATCAAGTACATCAAAGGGAAGGTCGTCGACACCGGCGACTTTGATTTCAAAGCCATGCTTGATCCATTAAGGAAAATGACCAAGGAGAAAGGAAAATTCGACGAATAAGAATCCGAGAGCTTGGACATGATCGATCTACGCTTTTGCTCAATCCAATTTGGTCAAACTGGCTTAAATAGGAATATGATTTTGATCATAATGTCCGTGGAGATGTCATAGCCTTGCACGTTCTACTTATTGAGCCGGACTATTACACAAGATACCCCCCTCTCGGCCTCCTGAAATTATCAACATACTCAAAAGAACAGGGTTCAACTGTTGAGCTCATTCGAGGAAAGCACTATCCTTCTCAAGTGCCAGATGTAATCTATGTGACGAGTTTGTTCTCGTGGGCTTGGAGACCAGTGTGGGATGCGATCAGCTATTACAAGAGCCAGTTTCCGACTGTTCCCATTAGTCTCGGCGGCATCTATGCCTCTCTTCTCCCAAATCATGCGAGATTGTCTGGTGCAACCGATGTGCATGTAGGCCTGCATCATGAGGCGGAACATTGCCTTCCTGATTACGACCTTGTGCCTGAGTGGGACACATCACTTCTCTTTGCATCTAGAGGATGCGTAAGAAAATGCGGCTTTTGTTCGGTCCCCAAGCTGGAAGGGAAACCCAGCAACCTGATTTATCAGATCGACGATTTGATCCTTCCCCGTCACAAGCGCGTCGCATTCTTTGATAACAATATCCTGACAGTAGAAAACTGGAAGCAAGTCTTCACGACTGCAATGAATCATAACAAAGTGGTTGATTTCAATCAGGGCCTAGACGCACGGGCTGTAACCGACGATGTGGCAGAGACAATCTCTAACATGAGATTTGATCTCATTAGGATGGCTTACGATTTCATCGGAATCAGGGAATACGTCAGGAGAGCCATAGAGATAATGGCCAAACATGGAATCGACAGAAGGAAGCTAATTTTCTATTGTCTCTACAACTACGTAGACAGTCCCGAGGATTTCTTCAAGAAAGTCAAAGACCTACTCAATTGGGGAGTCGTTGCATACCCAATGCGCTTCGAACCATTATGCACTTTGGAGAAAGGCAAGTACGTAGCACCAAAGTGGACAGCAAAAGAGCTCGAAATGGTCGCGTCTGCTCGGAGAGTGATCGGATATGGCGGCGCTTTTCCTCCCTATGAGGGTCTTGTGAAGAAATTCAATCAGGCCAGTAACTTCAGCGAGGCATTCGCGCTCTGGCCTAAAGAAGTGGGTGAAGCGAAGGAAATACCCGCCGAAGGGCTACACCGGATGGACCAGGAACACGAGATTGCTAGCAAGAAAGTCTACTGGACCGCAACCAAGAGGAAGAAGGATTGGAGAGCGGCCTTAACCGAAAATTAGCGGTTCTTGGACATGAGTAGTGCAGAGATCGATGCAAATATCGATGCTTGGCAAATCGGATCGGCAGGCCCTCCTTCGATGTGTCTTTGCTGTGGGTCAAAGTTTGACGAAGAGAAACACAAGATCAGAGGCCCGTATCTTGAGATGCCTTACATCTGGGTTTGCCAATGGTGTTGGGAGAAACCCTACCTCTTCTTCCCAGACAAGGTGTTCAACAGGAATATTGAAGTTAAGAATACTGAAGAATCGTTACCGAAGCGCCGAGGAACATCCGGTACGCTTGACTTCAGCATAGTTCCGGAACGCACTCTTAGTACGGAGCTGGCTTATGTAAAAGTTAGGGATCTCAGACTCGATCCCAAGAATCCGCGGTTCAGACATCTTGGAACCTTCGGCAATGAGAAAGAAATGGAGTCCGCGTTATGGAAACAGCCGAGCACTCGGACACTATATCACGAAATCGAATATTCGCAAGGGCTGAGTACCCCACTCCTAATTGACTCGAACAAGGTAGTGAGGGAAGGTAACCGGCGCCTTGTTTGCCTTCGACATCTGATAGCAAGAATAATGGAAGGAGAATCTGATGTCCCCCTTACAAAGATCCAGGAAGTCCCCTGTTTCATACTTCCTCCAGGCGCAAAGGAAGAAGACATAGCGGTATATCTCACACTTGAGCATATCACTGGGAAGAAAGAGTGGCGCCCTATCAATCAGGCTGCTCACGTATATGACCTGCATAACGTGCACCGAATAGATTTTCGTAGAATTGCTGACATCATCGGGAGATCTCAATCTTACCTGAGGGCGATGGAGAAAGCGTACGGTGCCACGTTGGAGTATCATAACCTATACCCAGAGGATGATGGTTGGATGAGCAAGTACTCGTACTTCTTCGAAGTATACAGACATCGTAGAACAACAGAATGGATCGGCGCCAAGGGGAACCTGCGGCGGCTGTCCAAATGGATTCACAACGGCAAAATTTCAAAGGGTGCAGAAATCCGAAAACTGGACCTGATAATAGGAAATACTGCGGTTAATGACTCCAAGTCTTCGGATGATCAAGATGACGCGGACCGCCGTCTGATCTCGCTCATGAATCAGACGCAGTCCATTCTCGCAAAGCATTCTTCGTTGAAGGCCAATGGAGAATTGACTCCGGACGCACTTGAGACGATCGAGAGCCTTAACCTCAAACTTACCAAGTTCCTTGACGATGCAAAGAAGGAAAAGGCAATGCGAAAGAAGCGCTGACTCAATCTGTAAGGCAGTTCTTGCAGAGGCAGTCCTTGCTTTGCTTTTTCATTCCCTCGAGTCGCTGACTCTCGATTTGTATCGCGGCGCACCAGCAGTCCGCCGAGCCGACGCATTCAAAGGATGCCCCACATTTACCGCAAACTAACGCTCTCAGCACGTCTTCAGCAAGCGAGTTCTCGGTGGTTCTAAAACTATGCGGTATCTGATGATTGTCTGATGATTGGGGTTCCTTCATAGCATGGTCGAATTGTTCGTCTGCTCCCACGGAAGAGGATCTCACGGGAGATGAGAGGTAGTGATCCAACGCCGCTACGTTATCGGAGGCGCTTGGACATGTACACTCGTTAATTTCGTCAATGCAACCTTGGCAAAGGAGCAACTTGTCCGTCGCCCATACCGCGAGTCGGCCGCATCTGGGACAGTTCATTGAGAGTACCACGGTCGTCCGTCGGCACTTTTCCTCAAACGAGTTACCAGACATCAATCGTGCCGTTACTGATAAGCACCGAGGAGGATAGCGTCAGGAATCAGCAGGGCTGAAAGCAGAATAAGGTCCAACGCCGGCATATGGAATGGAGATTTTGGAACTTTCGCTATCCCCTCCGGACGCCAGATTCAAGAGTGCCTCTCAGATAGCAAGAGTTTCTACCGAAGCGTGGGCGCTTCGGTGTCTCTACTGTCCCTCGGGTGGTCTTGAGCTAACTTCCTATCCTCAAGGAACCAAAGTGTATGATTTCTTCTCTCTCTCCTGCAAGGAGAGATTCCAACTAAAGTCGGGTGCCCATATGTTCTCGCACTCCGTGTTAGGATCAGAGTTGCACACGACGTTGAACAGTGTGCTCTCAGGTCAACAGCCCTCGATGTTTCTCCTACACTATGACAGAATCAAATGGACGGTTGAGGACCTTATGGTAATTCACAGGTCATGCATAACCACGAGCTGCATCATTCCGAGGAAGCCGTTGTCTTCAACCGCACGCCGTGCCGGTTGGCAAGGGTGTATCTATTCGCTGGACAGAATCCCCAAACTCGGTCAGATCGAAGTCATCGACCAAGGGGTAATCAGAGAGAAGGCGGAGATCTTAGCTCAATGGAAACAGAGTGATTCCCTCCTCAGGACCAAACCAGAACTCAGGGGATGGGTGGCGGATATCTTAACGTGCGTGGAGCGGCTGCCTTCAACCTTCAAGCTCGATGATATGTATGCATTCGAGGACGAACTGGGAAAGAAGCATCGCGACAATCACAACATACGCCCCAAGATAAGGCAACAATTACAGGTGCTTCGAGACCTCGGGCTCGTCAATTTTGTAAGCCCTGGTGTTTACGAATATCTCGGAAAGACAAATGCTTCCTGGCAATGACCTTTCGTCGACTACCTTCCGTCCTTGCGAAGTCGTGACATGTCCAACTCCTCGGAGACCGGGAACTGGTCTATCTTGTCTTTAATGGACTGCGGATCGAGCCGGTGAAATCGGTCGTTGTTTGATGTCCGGATTCCACATGATGAAAGGTATTCCTTCAATATTCTCACCTCATTGCACCTCCGGATTGATCTCCGGCTCCAGCCGACGATCCATCCATAGGAATCCGTCCAATTCAGAAATACCTCACCATTGGCATCTACTGCGACTATCCGTTCAGTCCTTATCTTGAGGTCGATGTCCCGTGTCAAGGGCAGGAAGTAGATCGTGAGTGGTCTCCTGATCGCGCTGTAGCGGTTCAGGTCGATGTAATACTTCGAACCTGCCCTCCCTGCGAACTCTTCGAAGGTGTCTTTGTCCAATAAGACAATCTTCGTGAGGTCGATCCCCCTTCTACCGGCTCTGTACTGAATCGCATCTCTTGCACGATTCTACCTTTCACTGCATCCGAATCATCCACGACTAGACCTCTGAGCAGGGTATATCCGGTCAGACTCCAACTCCATTCAGTGATCAGTTTGCCTTTTTCATCGAATTTCAGTATACCGTAGAGCCGAACGGCATTACCGTGATTACTCGGTTCAATGCCAGCGTAGACCCAATTGTACTCCTCCATTGCAGACAACGGTCCCTCTGGTCATCAAGACAAAAATCTGATTTAAGCGCCCCCGAAGGAAAAAAGAGGGAGGGGGAGGAATTACGGGATCAGTTTGCGTCTGATGCCATGCTGGATGAGTTGTTCGTACCTGTAACTGCGTACGATTGGGTTGAAGAATGGTAGTTCGAGTGCTGGTTTGAGCCATATTCTGACCTGTTGTGGCTTCGCCCTTGGGTATGCGTGCGCTTCGACTCCGAGGATTTCGAAAAGTTCTTTGAAGAAGAGCGTGTTCGGTATGCTACTGATGCTGGTGTAGTATCCGTGTTTGTCGACACTTCCGTCGGAGTCCGCAATCCCCTGCAGAAACGCTACGATGAGTTTCTTGGGGCAGTTCTTCATCCAAGGCATGTCAACAGGATAGTTGCTCGTGCTCTGTCCTTCCTTGAGGCCAATGCTACCTTGCATCATCCAAGTGATCGCATTGCTTGCTTCAGAATTCCAGCGCACTACTCCATCCTCGGACTTGACCTGACGTGAAGGGATGCCTATGAGTTCCAGTCCTAGTTGCACGTATCTGAGTACTCTGAAATTGCTGTCCTTGTACGTCATTCTGGTGGTCATTGCTGTTTTCTTGTAATGCCTTGCTCTGTACTCGTTGTGGACATACTGCTTGCCACCGTCTCCGACCAAGAATGCCATCAGGAACCAAAACAATTCAGCTCTATGCTCCTTCGCCCAGTCGCCAGTCAGTCCAAAGAACCGAAGTGCTTCGCTGTTGGGGCTTACTGGTTGAAACTGCTCTAGGAATTCCAGGATGTCGTTGTGGTCGCGGATACGTTCGGGAACTTGAAGTGCTGCAGGATATGGATTGGTAGGTTTGGGCGTGCAGTCGAGGATCCACTTCCATCCTTCGCGCGGCTGGCCTAGCTTCTCGTGAATGAGGTACATCTGCGCCAGGTTGGGACGGCAGTTGTCGCCTCTCACGTAGGCACGGGCCTTCCGCTCTAGGATGGAGAGTGCTTGGGCAATCTGCGGATAGGTCCTTCCTCGGCTCATGTGCTGCCAAGAGCCTGCCATCCGGCGATATTGTTCCAAGTCGCCCTCGTCGTGCACGATGTTCCAGAAGTGGTTGAGGAATCCGAGGTCTTCCCAATTGTAGTCGAGCAGCTTGCTCCGGAGGATGCTCCGCTCATCGTTGTCGTATTCCTGATATTGGACGCGTGGTTTCTTTCCTCCCCTTGCTGTATTTGTTTTCGTGCCTTCGTATTCTTCCATTCGATATAATCACCTCCTTTGAGTTTTGGCTCAACGGAACGGGTGACTCAGTTTTCATCTGTTGCAAACACAGTGGGGTGGGTTTGCAAGAATGCCTGCTTCCATAGGCGACCGCCTTTGTTCAGGATGAGGCTCTGAGAATGGCTGTGCGTGTCGGAAGTATTGTCTGCGCTGTAGATTCATTCCTCCTTTACCTTCCTCCTGTGCGGTACACGGTCGCCTCCCCACCTTCACTGCGCTTTTTCGCAGACCGCTCTCGTGCACAGGCCTATCTCGCGCCTGACCTTCTCGATCGGGCGTTCATCTTGCGCAACTTCAGTGAGGCACGGCTGGTGTTAGGGCGTAACCTTCGAATCAACCCTCGGTCACTGTCTAGTGACCCTGGAGCCGATTTGGGTCACGAAAAGGCGACCCAGGCCTAATCTGTCAGAACCGTCATTGTAGCTGCCGAAATGCAATCCATAAGGACTGAACCGGATTCCGACTCTCTGCTCCTGGGAGAAGAAACCCTCTCCATGGACTCGCAGACAAGGGGCTTCGTCAGATTGAGGACTACATCCCTCACAAGGCACGTGCAAATCCTGGGAACCACCGGCTCGGGCAAGTCGCAGACCTCGAAGGTCCTCGCCTGCGAGATAGCAAAGCAGAAGATTCCGATAACGATCCTCGACAGGACCGGCGAGTACGTGGAGGTGCTCCCCAGCCTGATAAGGGGCACGAGAGTCCTCACCCCGGGAGAGAACCTCTCCATCGCCATCTTTGAGCGGGGAGCCACCGATGACCTTCCCGCTCATATCGAGGATCGCCTTTCCCTGCTCAATCGCTTCTACAGGGTGACCTACGAGGAGGACCTGTCGCCGCTCCAGGGCCGCATATTGCGCAAGGTCCTGTTCGACCACTATGTTCACTCGAAAAGCAATCTCAGCGTCTACGAGCTCATCCTGCAACTCGATCAATTCGAAAAGGGCTGCAAGGACCTCCACGGATGGCCTGAGAGCATCGAGGCGATGATATCCATGCTCTGGCCTCTCACGGTCTCAAAGGTCGGCGCCACCTTCAACCGGCTGTACAGCGACTTCAACGCAACCGAGCTCTTCGACCCAGGACTCACCATAATCGACCTCTCAGTGCTTCCGGATGACAGCGCGCGCAACCTCCTGAGCCAGGTCGTGTTGAAGGAGGTCTATGGAGAGGCGCGGAAGAGAGGAAAGAGAAACGGAGAGGTATCGCTCGTCTTCGTCATCGATGAGGCGCACCATATCTGCCCCAATCAGCGGGGATACATCAGCATCCCGGAGCGCTGTGCAATCGAACTCAGGAAGTACGGCTTCGCCCTCGTCACCTGCGCTACCCGGCCCGCGCTTGTCAGTCCCAACATCATCGCCAACAGCAACACGCTCATCTGTCACATGCTCAACAACATCGACGACACAGGGACAGCCGCCGGCTTTTTCGTCGGAGGCAAGCAGTTCTCAGATTCTCTGAGGAGGCTGCCGGTGGGCGAGGCACTGGTGCAGATCAATGCGCCTGTTCCGAAGAACGTCATCCGGTGTCGCGTAGGGACCGCTGAGCAGAGGGGAACGCCGGGGATTGCATGAGAGAAGGGCGGCATTACTCCTTGCGCTCGGCCTAGCCGCGCTTTCGTTCGGATGTTTCGTGAGCGCGCAAGGAATCGATTGGCAGCTGACTATGGTTATGACCTATTGTCTATATAGCGAGCTTGTTTGCGGTAACTTTCCCAAATGGCTTGAGCCATTGTTCGTTCCCAATGTCGCTCAAATCAGCTGTGAAACCAGTCACTGGGTTGATGGTTTCCGAACCTCGAGCGGATCAGGTTTGGAGTTGACGAGTCCGCGACCGTGGCGCTAATCTTTATTGCCGACATTAGATTGCGGTGCATCAATGAAGATGGGCGAGACAAGGGCGATGGTGAAGCTACACGGTCCTGCCGGCGTGGCGGAAGTCGAGATGCTTGTTGATACGGGGTCGACCGTCACGAAGATACCTGAGTCCGTCGCAAGAAAGATCGGGGTCATCCCGGAATATGTTGCTGAGGTAGAGCTCGCAGATGGCCGCGTGGTTCAACGCGGCGAGTCGGAGGTCATCATGGAACTCGAGGGAAGAAGCAGGACCGTGCCGCTGCTCGTCGGACCTGACGGCGAAGAGCCGCTGTTAGGAATGACTGCGCTCGAAATTTTCAAGCTGAATGTGAACCCGGCCTTCCAGAGACTCGAACCGGGGCGGTGGCGAGAGTATGAGCTTCGGTATCCCTTTGGTTTGCTTCATACCTGATCGAGCTGTACATTCTTCTCAGAATCTGGACTCGCTTGTCACCCTTGTCAAGCGAGTATCTGGGTTTTTCCGCCGTTCCCAAGTTGACCAGTACTCCGACTTTCGCCAGACGGTCGACTACGCTCCTGACCTTCCCGTCAGGCAGGATAGAGCGTTTCCCTCTGTCGCACCTTATCGCGATATCAATCAGCCGGAGCGGCTCGTCAGAATGGAGCAGGACTTCAAGGACAGAATGGCCGACCGAGTCCGGGAAAGCCGCCTCCACGACTTCACGGCATAACGACAGGGTCTCCTCTTCTCGCAGGTCAGCGATGGCACCGAGCGCCGCGCCCAGCCTGCTCAGCTCGCCCTGGTCGGTGATCGACTTCATGCCGCTACCCATAGGCCCTCACTATCGTCCTCAGCTGAGGCCGTGTCAGCTCGATCTGTGTCGTACCAAGCGCGCCGACGAGTATCGTGCCTGAGCCGGTCTCGCCTCCGTTCACCAGCCGCTCCCCGAGGCTTTCTCCCCTAGTCGCGCAGACGCTGCCGAGGAAGGTCGTCATCCCGTCAGCGGACTCAGGCACGTATTTTTCACCAAGTTTCTCGAGTGCTTCCCACATCAGCGGCTGGCTCTCGAGCTTCCTTCCCTTCCTAGGTAGCCGGGCGGTACCTGGCATCGGCTCGGAGACATATGCGGCAGCAGATTCCAGAAGGTGGTTCGAAGGCGCCAGCACGAGGACATCGAAAGGAGCCGATTCGAGCGAAGCGACGCCATCCCTCCCATACTCGAGCGCGAGGTCAACCGGCCTGAGAGTCCACTCGAGCCTTGTGGCGGCTTCCCTCGAATCGAGCGGGAGAAGGTACGCACCTCTTGTGCTCAGCGTCCTCGCGAGCGGAGCGAGCGTCTCGGCGACCTTGGACTCAGCACGCGGCACCGAGAGCGCCGTCACGTAGACCGGAAGGTACACCGAAGCTTTCTCTGATTCTGCTGCAATGATCAGTTCCGTTCCAAACTGCGCGAGTGCTCTCGAGAACTGAGATGTCCCGAACTTGACCTCGACGAGAGAGACCCAGGAGAAGGGCGCCCACCTTTTCCTGAGCAGCACACTGTTCGCCTCCGGCTTTACCTCGGAGAAGGACGGGCCCCGTATGGGCAATCCAGAGACGACGAGTACGAGGCCAATAGAGACGAACACCCATGGCGAGTATGCTCCGCCCTCCTGGAATCCGATGAATCCCAGGATGAAGAAGACGCCTGCGACGGCGTACCGTTTTTTGAAGTAGCTTTTTCGTACGCGGGGCGGCTGGGGCCGCTTGCCTTCGTCTTTCACGTAGACGCGGTTCCGGCGGGTGGCGCGCCAGACACGATAGGCGATGTACCCGAAGCAGAGCAGCGAGATGGGCCAAAGTCCCGCACCTAGCGAGAGGAGACCCACGAAGACTGCGACTACGTTGAGTATCCAGCCCATCAGTGGAACCCCTCCTTGTCTACCAGGGACAGCCCGAACTTCGAGTACTCCTCCATCGCGGGGTGCCGAGCCACCCAGAAAGCTCTGCACTTCTCGCGGTCCTCCTCGGGATTGATGCATTCCGCATCCGCGTTTCGCTTTGCCGTGCCCTTCGACAGTTCGAGGCAGAACTTCGCCTCATGTCCGAGGATGATACCGCCGTAGGGACGCCTGTCCCACGCCTTGATCGGGTCTATGGAGACGTGGCTGATCACCGAGACCGCGATCCCGAACTGTACGCACAGTCTCTGAGCGTGGGTGAGGGTCATGGCGAGGCTCGCAGAGCGTGCTGGAAGGTCCTGGGTGTTGGGGAAGGTCGCCTTGAAGGGAGCGGAAATCGAGTCGTAGACCAGGAGCTTAGCACCCGTCTTCTGGATGATATCGTGCAGCACCGATTCGTAGACAGGGGTCGACTGCAGCCTGACCTCGACACGGCCGCCCTCCGAGACCTCCTTCCTCACGTTGTGGCCATGGAGGGCAAGCAGGTCGACCGCGTCGGGGACCTGGAGTATCATGACCGAGGGGCCATCCAGCTGTGGCAGGTCGGCACGAAGCTCGGGCGAGAGTATGTCGGCGAGCGTCTTGAGGTGTGAGTCGGAGTAGGCGACCCCGAGCCCATCGAGCGTGGTCGAGAACGCCGAGATGACCTGTCCGCGCGTCAGGGCCTTCTTCTTGCCGGTCTGTTTGGGGGCTCTCTCCAGGTCCACTTTGATTATCGGCATCTCCTTCCCGAACCTGTTGGCGAACGCGGCCTTCCAGTACGGGACAAGATAGCTGTCATAGGACTGTTCGGTGTCGATGATGATTGCGCTCGACCCGCTGGCGACTGCGGCGCAGGCGGTCTGCAACGAGATGATGCTCTTCCCGAGCGCTTTCTCGCCGTAGATCTGGTTGATCGTCCCGGTCGCGAGGCCTCCGTCGAGGAGCGAGTCGATCGCCTTGCACTGGGTCTGTATCCTCGGCATCGGGTCCCAGGTCGTGGTGGTCATTGCGAAAGCGCCTCCAGCGTTCTGACGCCCCGTTCCGTCATGGTATACACGAGCATCGCGTGGCCGCCACCCCGCCTGGGTTCCTTCGACTCGAGCCTGACGCACTGGTCTGCGAACAGCCGGTCCAGCTCAGCCTCTACGGCCTCTGCGCCGTACTCGCCTGAGAGGAACTCGATTAGAGACTGCCTCGTGGGTGCCTCATAGCGCTTGATGTCCTCGAGGATGACCATGGTGAGCTCGTCGTTCCTCTTCGACCTCCCCTGAGCAGGGTCGGGACCAACCCTAGCCGCCTCGAACTTTGGCTCAAAGGTTCTGGCGATGAAGGTCGTCTCATGTCCGAAATGCCTGTCGGCTATCACGAACGCATTCGGAAGCGCGGGGTCGTGCGAGTGTTCCCTCCAGCGGTTCTCGACCTTGTCGTTCCATGCGTCGCTCGAAAGGATCTTGTTCGGGAAGGCTTCCTGGACCGTCTCGCTGAGGGCGTGGAGCTGGTCTGAGGCCAGGATGAACGTGATTGGAGACGCAAGCATCTCCATGAGCAGCCTTTCTCTGTGTTGAACTCTTGGTATGGCTCCGAAGATTCGGTGTGCCCCGGTGACCATGACGATGTCGGGCGCCACCTTTGCATGGGGTAACATTACGAGGAGCTTGGCAAGAAAGATCGCCGAAGCGACCTCGCTTGCCTGCGGGTATTTGGCGCTCCCGAAGCTGATTATGGACCCGCCGAGTGCGAGAAGAGACATGAACGAACCGTTCTCCGCCGCCTCCAGGAACTTCAGGCCTCCAACACGGCCCTTGAGCTTGTCGACGTAGAAGCCCCTGAATCCTTCCACCGAGTCGAGCGCGTCGAATAGTACCGCAGGGCTCGAAGTGCTATCCTGGGATGAAAGTTTGTGAAGTGCCGCACTGATTATCGCTTCCTCCTCGGAGTTCAAACCCATGGCCGAGGTGTAGGCAGCCGCGATGAGCTGACCGTGCTTCGTGGCATCCTCCTCGTCGATTCTGAATGCGTCGTGGAGGAAGCAGGTGTAGTCGTAGTGTTCCATGTATCCTGAGGTGCGCTGGGAGACGATGCCGTCTACATCGAGCACGAGTATCCTTACGTCACTCTCCCGACAGGCATGTGACAGGAGGGCCGCGAGCTCTCCCGATCTGTGGCCGCCCACAAGAAGCCTGCGCTTCATCTCCTCCAGCCGGAGAGAGACGCGCCCGCCGGTCGGAGCATACCCAAGCCAGATTGAAGCGGGCACCTTGACCCCGTGCGTTCCGCCTTCGCTCATAGTCGCCATCGACGGCGAATTTGAATTCATGGACAGAAAGGACTGCGTTTGCTTAAAGAGAATTCCTTACCCGCGGTACTTACGCGGTGTAAGGTAGGGTTAAATCCAACTTCCGCAGAAAACCGGACGGTACCTGAGCAGGTTCACCGGTGTCCTGCTTTCGCTTCTCCTAGGTCGTGTCGTCCATGACCATGGCGTTGATCCACTGGTAGTTCATTGAGACCTTCAGCCCGTCCGGAGTAAGGCCGTACAGGTCATGGCCTTCTGAGATGGTATGGGTGATAAGCCCCTTCCTCTCGAGGTGTTCCAGCATCTCGATCATCCTCTGGTAGTTGATATTGCAGACCTGGCTGAGCCTGTTCCGTATGAGAGGGCCTTCGCGAAGGGCGTGCAGGATTTCCATCAGCGAAAGCAACCTCGCCCGGCTAGGCTTCAACCAGTCTCAACGTATCGTCTTGAATAATTAAGCTCTCGGCCTTACGCGGCGTAAGGAATGGTTTTATTTCAGAACGGTTCAACGCAACCGCTTGTCTGACCTAGAGGATTTTCCACCCGAGATGCCTCCGGGCATCCAGGCGATGGAGCTCAACGAGTTATTCCTGCAGCGTCTTGAAGAAGGAACCGGAAGGCTGAGGTTTCTGTCGGTAGTGACCCTTATCGTGTCTGTGCTTCTGCTTGCATCATACGCATCGCAGGTGATCCTCCCTTTTGCAACAGGACAGACGACCGTCACGGTGAACCTTCTGGACCCGGGGCTCCTGGTCTTCGAGGGTCTGCTTATTCTTCTGACAGTTGCCTGGCTCTATGTAGGAGGATTGAATCTGCTTTGGGCGCGTCGTATCGGCGGCAGGATCAAGAAAGTCAGGGCAGAAGAGGACAAGATGCTGAAGCGAATCGAAGGTTGAAGTCCGGAAAGCGACCCAAGAGTTCGACGCGAGACGCTCCCGCGGCCTCACGTTTTTTAGGCTGAATCGCCTAGGCGCGTGACGTGAAGAAGACCGTCAAGATAGTCGTGGTGGTGGTCATCATAGCGGTCCTGGCGTACGCAGCGATTGCCGTCCACTCGCTCTACTTTTCGCCAAACAACGGCAACTCCTGCATCCCCTACCTGAGGACGGACTGCGGGGGCGACGACAACGTCATCAGCTACGACCCATCGACCGGCGACATCACAGTCGCCTCGGTCAGCCAGTCCTTCGGTCAGACCTGGTATAACATCGCAGTAGCCTACGTCCCGGGCAACCCGAACCTGGAACCCACAGCAGCTTACTTCACGTCCGACTCTGCCGACTTTTCGGGTAACATGCTCGCATCGGGCCAGAGCGTGACGATCCACGACCTCAATGCCACCGGACCAGTCGGCTCAGGCCAGATGTACAACGGGAGCCTCTGGCTAGCCTACACGACGACCAGCGGCGGGTCTCCGTGCGCGGGCGCGTACCAGGCGGTCTCGGGATGCCAGTACGCCCAAATCGGGACTATAACCCTCAAGAGTTAGTCCACCACTTTGTCTCCCTATTCGCATGGCCCTTCAATTACGAAGAGATACACAGCTCTGCTGTCCATCTTCATCGCGGCCGTCCTCCTGCTATCGTTCGCGTTCTCCGCTCCCGCGGCTCATGCCCAGGGCGTCCCCGTCTTCAACTCGTCCACCCAGTATGACTCGGTCATCGAGTATCAGACGAGCAGCGGGTACTCGGAGAACAACGTGAACGTCACTTGGACCAATACTAACAGCTGCGGTTCCTTCAGCGGGTTCGGAGCCGGAGGCGCATGGTACTGGGGTCCTGGCGTCGGCGCGACCCCGTGCACCAGCTCGCTACCCAGCGGCACCATCACCGAGACCGCCTCCGCTGACGGGACGGTCCTCGCGACCTGTACCGATACCCAGGGAGCTGCGACCTACGGCTCGATAACCATAGTGCAGGGCAGCATCCCGTCCGAATGCACGAACACCGGGGCCGGAGTGAGCATAACCCAGTTCAACGCCCTGGCCTACGACGCCTCAGGCAACCCGATCGCGGCCCCTTCCGGGAGCAACTATGATTGGGTAATCGCCGTAGTTGTGGTCATCATCTTGCTGGTCCTGCTTTTCTTCATATGGCAGAGGAGGAAGAAGAAAGGCCCAATGGCTGCTGCGGTGCAGGCGACCTCCGCCTCTCCGGGCATCCCTCCTGCATCTGCGACCAGGTTCTGCAGTAGCTGTGGCTCTCCCGTGGAACCGGGGGCGTCGTTCTGCCCCAAGTGCGGAAAGCCGCTCTAGTTCGCGATGAAACTATCCACAAAGGCGAAGCAGCTCATCGACGGGAAGAACTTCGCCAGCGTGGCGACGCTGATGCAGGACGGCTCACCTCAGGTGGCACCCCTCTGGATAGACCGCGACGGGGATATTATCATACTAAACACGACCAGAAGCAGGCAGCGCACCAAGAACCTCAGGAGAGACGGGCGGGTCGCCATCACCGTCTTTGACCACGACAACCCCTACTCGAACGTGTCCATCAGGGGAAAGACCGTCGAGATCACGGAGGAAGGCGCAGAAGAGCACATCGACAAGATGAGCATGAAGTACCTCGGGAAATCCTATCCGTACGCCGATCGGACTCCGAAGGACCCGCGGATACTGATAATGGTAGAAGCAGAGCGCATCCACGAAGAAATGTAAAGCGAGCCCGCTTACAAGATGCCCGTTCAGACCGGGGACTGCGGTCGGCGGCTCTCAATGCGGCTCAGGAGCTTTTCTTCGAGCGTGTCGAGTGCTTTCCTAACTTTCCTGAGTTCCTCTTGATCCACGCGTCAATCACCATATTGGCCCATTCGGCCCGCTTCTGCGGGTCGTCAAGTACACGTTTCTCGAAGGCCTTCCAGTCTTCGTCGGTGTATTCCTCATTCATCGTGGAGATATTACCCGCGAGTTCAATTTAAGCGTCACCCGAAGTTTGTCAAGCGTAAGATTCTCCTTGTCCGCTGCTTAGTCCTCGATTGCGTAATTTATCGAGCATAATCTTCAATAGCGCCCCAGCCGCAGAAAGGTGAAGTTGAAGTTCGGCATCCAGCATCCAAACTACAGTTTCGACGGGGAAGCTCCCGCTATCATCGACTCGCTGAAGAATATCGTCGACAAGGCAGAGTACCTTGGCTACGACTCGTTCTGGGTGATGGACCACTTCCATCAGATCCCGAACGTCGGCAAGCCCCAGGAGCCCATGCTCGAAGGCTGGGCGACGATATCCGTGCTGGCGGGCATGACCTCGAAGATCAAGCTGGGGACGATGGTGACCGGCAACACCTACAGGCACCCTTCGGTGCTGGCCAAGATGGGCGCCACCTTAGACGTGCTGAGCAAAGGGAGGCTCTTCATGGGAATCGGTGCCGCTTGGAACGACCAGGAAGCATCCGCCTACGGCATCCCCTTCCCGCCGACGAAGGAGAGGCTCCAGCGCCTGGACGAAGCCGTGCAGGTGATCCTGCGGATGTGGACCGAGGACAACGCCAGCTTCGACGGGAAGTTCTACCAGCTCCGGGACGCCTACTGCAACCCGAAGCCGGTGCAGAAGCCTCACCCTCCAATAATGATAGGGGGAGGTGGCGAGAAGCGGACGCTGAAGACGGTCGCCAAGTACGGGGACGCCTCGAACCTTTTCGGCTCGCCGGCGACCGTGAAGAGGAAACTGGACATCCTCCGCGGGCACTGCGAGAAAGTAGGGAGGGACTACGACTCCATAGTCAAGTCCAAGCTGGGGAGGATCGTCATGGGCGACCGCGAGACAATAGAGAAGAACTTCAAGCAGATGGGCGTGCCGGCGGAGAGGATGAAGGAGTTCCTGACGTACGGCACACCCGAACAGATGCACCAGCAGCTGGAAGAATTCAGGGAGATAGGCATCGAGTACCTGATCTTCTCGTTCGACCCACGAAACGAGCTGGAGGACCTGACGCGCTTCGCAAACGACGTGATGTCCAGCTTCTAAGGCGGAGCCGGCATACGTCTTAGCGAATGTTTTTTGCTTGGAACGGGCCAAGGAACGTAGTTGACGAAATTAAGCAAGGAGCAAGTCAAGTTCCTGAAGTCACAAGACGTCGGCAGGCTGGCCACAGCTTCGAAAGACGCGATGCCGCACGTCGTGCCGATCATCTACGCACTGGACGGTGACGCGTTCGTGATAGCCATCGACTACAAGACCAAGAAGCTGGCTAACCTGAGGGCGAACCCGAAGGCCGCGCTCGTGGTCGACCAATTCGGGAAGGGCAACAAGGGAATAATGATCCAGGGCGAGTGCGCCATCCTTGAGAGAGGGCGCGAATACGCGCGCCTCCTCCACATCCTCTTCGACAGGTTCGAATACTATCGGAAGAACCCGTGGGGCGAAGGCGAGTCGCCCATCCTGCGCATCGTCCCGACGAAAGTCGCGGCCTGGGGATTCTGATGAATAACTTACTTCCAGCGACATTCCCGAATAAGGCTTAACTCTCCGCGACTTTGGGTTCGAGACTCAGATGAAAGAGAGAGAAGGCACCATCGTGGAGCTCACGGTGGTAGGCAAGGACAGGAGCGGGGTCGTAGCTTCGTTCACTAACGCCATTTTCGCGCACGGCGGCAACATCGAGAACGTCAACCAGAACGTAGTCAAAGGGCTGTTCGGGATGCACCTCGAATCGTCGTTCGGCAAGGGCGTGGAGAGGGCCGCTCTTCTGAAGGAGTTCCAGGCGCTGGGCGCGAGCTTCGGTATGGAGGTGGGCCTGCACGTGAAAGAGGAGGGCAAGGCCCCGAACCTGGCTATCATGGTCACCAAGGAGAGCCACTGCTTCGACGAGATTATGAGGTCAGTGCGGGCCGGCGAGCTGAAGGTAAACGTCGTCGCCGTTATCGGCAGCAGCAGCGCCCTCCGGAGCGCGGCGGAGAAGCACAACCTGCCGTTCTACGTGGTCGCCAGTGCGGACCAGACGAAACGGGAGACGAGGATCATCAAGATACTGCAGAAGCACGACGCCGATTTCATCGCCCTCGCCAGGTACATGCGGATACTCGGCCCCAACTTCGTCTGGAGGTACCCCAACAAGATAATCAACATCCACCCTTCCATTCTGCCGGCGTTCCCCGGCGCCTACGCCTACGAGCAGGCGTATGAGAAGGGAGCCCGTATCATCGGGTGCACCGCACACTTCGTCACGACCGACCTCGACGAGGGCCCGATAATCTGGCAGGAGGCGCTGCAGGTCAACCAGGACGAGACCCTGGAGAGCGTGAAGGCAAGGGGGCAGAAGCTCGAGGCGAAGGCCCTCTCGACGGCCCTCAAGCTCTACTCCGAGAACAGGCTAGAAGTGAGATGGGGAAGGGTCCATATCAGCTGAGCGGACTCAGCCAGTCACGGCGCCCGAGCCTCTAGCTTTCGCCTTTTCCTTCTGTTCCTTCAAAACGGTCTGAACGAACGCCTCGAATCCAGGGTCGAACGTGCCATGCGTCCTGTTGCACATCGGCTCGAAGAGAGGGTGCCGGGCAAGTGCCCTCAGGAAAGCAGCCCACTGCTGCCAGTTTTCCTCGTCGATCCATTTCTTCTGGCGAAGGGTGTAGGCTTCCTCGATTATCCCGTAGCCGTGTATCAGGTGCGCGTAGACTTCTGCGTCTTTCTTCGAGACCCCCGGGTCTAATCCTCCGCTGTCGGTCATCATGATCTTGATGATGTCGGGTTTATCGGCTATCGTCGCTATGAGGTCGTTGTACCGGCCCATCAGCCCCTGATAGGAGGCTTCCCTCGTCGCCTTCTCCTGGCTCCGGAACGAGAGCGTGAATATGATGAGAGTCAACGTGATGACCACAGTCTGGACGATAGTGCTTATCACAATGAGCGTAGTCTGGTCGACCAAGGCGGGCGCCTTCACCCCCGGCCCGGATGCTCATATTTCCTTGGCTGCGTCCGCTTTGTTGGACTTGACCGCCGCTTTCACCAGCTTCTGAATGAGAGGGACGGGAATCGCCTCGTCAAATTCAAGGTGGACGGCTGACTTGGTGGTCTTGTAGCCCGCCAAGTCCTCCTTGTGCTTCGCGAGGATGTGAGGGCGGACGTACAGCCCTATGTGGTGCGACTGGAGCCCGAACCAGACCAGCGGACCCTTGTAATCAAAGTGAGGGATCTGGTAGTAGATACTTTCCTTCGCGGCAGGTGCGACCTCCCTGATCGCTGCCCTGACCTCCCTCAGTTTCCGCTGCTTATCTTTCGGAGAGGACGAGATGTACTCGTCGATGTCCTTCGCGGTCATGTCAGGCGGTGCAGCAGAGGCCTTGGATTGACTTAACGGTTCCTTTGATGAGTGGCCGTGAGTCTACTGAGCCCAAGAATTGCCGCACTCCCACCTTCCTCCTTGCCACGGGTGAGATGCGATGGAGGCACTTCCATAGGTGCCACCGATAGATGGGTTGTAGACCAGCCCGCAGTTGAAGACCAGGTAGGAGGGGGACACCGTCGCCGTGGCCTTGGCACCGACTAGGCTCTGGCCGGCATTGCTGGAGCTGTACGGGACCACAGGCAACAGGAAGAACGAGAGGATCGCTAATACGATGACTGCCACGATTGCGAATGCGCTGACGTTGTTCATAGTTGGAGGGTCTCCCCGACCCCAATCAAGCTTCGCACTGATTGTTCTTGTCGTATCGTTGGGAGCTTGACTAGTCTTCCGAAGTGCTCCCCCGGCAAATGCTTAAGCCGCACGCGCCTAGAAGCCGGTGGACAGGCTGGCAGATGTCACGGAACAGCAAACTAGACAGTGGCGAAGCGGTCGGCTCGATTATCATAATCATCGTAGTCATGCTCGTAGTGTCGACGACCCTGAATTACTCGGCTTCCAACGCCCCGGAGAGCTCGGGAACTACCTCGACCACCTCGAGCTCAGCACCGACCCATTCGACCAGTACCTCCAGCAGCACGACGTCCTCGGCCTCCGCCGGTGTCCTAGCATGGAGCGCGTCGCCGAACTACCCGACGGACATCTGGACCAATTCCTGCGTGGAGTCGGGAGAATACATCTACTGCATCGGAGGCCTCACGGGGGCGAACACGGGCGCCGACGCCACCGATGCCGTGTACTATGGCCCGATATCATCCTCGGGGATCGGAAGCTGGACCAGCACGACGGCCTACCCAACCACTATCAGGTCGGAGACTTGCGTGACTGACACTAGTTCGATCTACTGCATAGGAGGCTATACGAACACGACACTGACAGACGCGGTCTACTATGCTCCGATTTCCTCTTCCGGGGTAGGCGCCTGGACAAACACGACCGGCTACCCGTTCCCCGTCTGGCTGACGTCCTGCGTCGTATACGGCGGAGGCGTCTACTGCGTCGGTGGCGGGACGTCTGAGTCTTCGCTCTCGTCGGCTGACAGCGTCTACTTCGCGCCCTTCACTTCCTCCGGGGTCGGCCAGTGGACCAACACTACGAGCTACCCGGTGGCCGTCAAACAGCAGTCTTGCGTTTCATATTCGAACGACATCTACTGCGTCGGCGGTTACCTTAGCACCAGCGTCTACTATGCGCCATTGTCCACGACGGGCGTCGGCACATGGACGAATACGACCGGTTATCCCTTCACGGTGGGCGCGAACCTGCTGTCCTGCGTAACGATGGGGGATCAAGTGTTCTGCGTGGGAGGTCACACGGGGGCTTTCGTCTCCAGCGACGTGTACTACGCCTCCCTCTCCCCGTCGGGGGTCGGCGGATGGGTCAGTGCCACTAGCTACCCGGTGGCGGTGTTTGGTGAGTCCTGCGTGGCGTCCGGCGTCAGGATCTACTGCATAGGCGGTGAGACAGCGTCAGGAAGCATCGTGGACGCGTCGTATGCGTCGTATGCGTCGTGAGGAGTGAGGAGCAATAATGCTTTTTAGAACGGCCGGGGAGAGATAGGCGAAGTTGGCGGAAGACCACAAGACCGTCCTGCTGTCTATCTTCGCGACGCTGTTGGCCGCGCTGGTCGTCCTTGTGGTGACCATAGTCATCTCGGGCGGGATACAAATCACGTTGATCAAGAGTTACGTCCTGCCGCTTGTCCTCTCAGCCTTCACTCTTGCAGTGTTCGCCGGCGTACTCGTCGCCCACAACAAGGGGATGATACCCGGCTTCGACCCATCTGAACCTGCGAAGGAAGAGAAGAAGGCTTAGGCTGCTCCGAAACCGCTCAGTTCTCGGAGAACTTGATGCTGCACCCGAACGGTTTGGTGTCCGGACTCCTCACCGGAGCGCCGGCGATGATGTCGTCGAGGGCGTTTCTGAAGTCTGGGCTCTTGACGTTCGTAGGGTCTTTGGAATCGTCTATTCTTCCGCGATACCGCAGGACCCTCTTCTCGTCGAAAACGAATACGTGGGGGGTGCATATTCCACCGTACGCGTCGACGACGCTCTGGTCTTCGTCACGGAGATAGGCGAAATTGAAGCCCTTGTCTTTTGCACGCTCGACCATCGCGGGATAGCTGTCCCCCGGAGAGGACTCCACATCGTTGGAGTTGATCGCCACCAGTTGGACGCCCTTGCCGGCGTAGTCCTTCTGAATCGCAATCATTCTGCCCTCGTATGCCTGGACGTACGGGCAGTGGTTACAGGAAAATATGATCGCCAGGGCTTGTTTGTCCTTGAACGAGGAGAGTGAATATTTCTTGCCGTCAGTACCCAAAAGATTTTCGAAGTTCGGCGCGGTCTGCCCGAGAGCTAACATGGCTGTAAATTTTCATGGGGGTTATTCAATTTTTGCATGTAAAGTGTAAACTCAGCCGGCTCTAGAACCCTATCCACCGGATTCACCTTGAGGCCCAAAGTCTCGAGCGGCGTGAGTCCGAGGAGCGGTACCTGTTCGTCCGAGCCGACTAACACACGGACAGGTGCTTTGTCCCCTCTCACCTCGACTCCGGCCTCTGCAATCGCTACGTCCTTTTTCGTCCCATCAGCGAGCTTGACGGTGACCGAACCCGTTGAAACGAGGCCAACCGATCTAGCGACGTGTGCGGGAATCGTCGTAAGAGTCGCACCGGTGTCTGCGATCATCTCGAGGTCCACGTGCCCCCCGGGGGCCGTGTATCCTTACCTTGACGGGCGTCTCGCCCAACATAAATTCGCGGAAGGACTATGCTCGCCGATAAAGATTAGCGCCACGGTCAAGGCTGAATTCCTAGGCCCGCAGCAGGCCTAGCGTCGCTCATCCGGCCCTAGGTCGAAGGAGGCTTCTCTTCCTGAAAAGGAGAGAGGCCGCGGCCACAGTCAGGACTGCTATCACTGAAACCGCCGGAAACAGATATCCTAGAATGGAGGTGGAGCTCGACGCAGTCGATGTCGAGCTGGGAGAAGTGCTCGAGCTCGCTGTGGACAAACCGGACGTCGATGAAGTCGTCACCAGGACACCGGTCGAGGTTTGCGAACTCGTAGTGCTCGCGGCACTTATGGTGCTGGTAGCGGCAGTAGTGCTGGTCATGGTCGAACTGCTTGTGGTGGTCGATGCGGATGTCGATGTCTCAGTGACCTGGGCGACGGATAGCGCGAACATCGCTGAAGCACCCTCATTGTCGGCGTCTCCTGAGTAGACCCCCGTGATCGTCACTGGCGACGCGGTGGATGAAGGCGTATAGTTGACAGCGCAGGACCCGGCGGAGAGCATACAGGTCGCAGCGGGGGAGAAGTTAGCTACACCGCTGCTGGCCCACGTTATGGTCCCAGTCGGCGAGAGGCCAGAGACGCTGTCGGAGCAGGTGGTCGCAGAGCCCGTCGTGACGGGAGACGGCGAGCACGTCACGGTCTCGGTAGTGACGGCCTTCACTACGGAGAATGAAAAGGATCCCGAGCTTGCGGGGTTGTTCGAGTCCCCTGCGTAACCCGCAGTTACTTTGACGGGTGACGGAACGGAAGGAGTGTAGGAGACCGAGCAGCTACCCGAAGAGAGGGCGCACGTCTTCGGCGAGAAGGTCCCGGTCGAGTTGGTCGTCCAGGTAACCGTTCCCGTGGGGGAGGCACCCGTCTCCGTGGCGGTGCACTGTGTTGGCGTGGTCACCGTCACAGTGAAAGGAGCGCAAGTCACAGAGGTACTGTCTACGTTGGGTGCAAAGCTTGCGGCCAGTACCGCCCAACCATCGTTGGTCGTCGGGTAACCGAAGGGCGAATTTGTCGTGCCGTTCTGACCCCAGACCTGGTATTCGCTTGCCTGCCACCCACCGACCATGCCGCAATAATAGCACGGCTGTCCTGGGATTAGGGTGTAGCCAAACCCCGCAGAGAATGCGTAAGCGCTGTTTGCGATCACTCCAGCTGCAACGAAACTATTCGCGTATGGGGTAATTGATGAAAAGAGGCCTGGAGCGCCGTTCGCCGAAGAACCTCCGAACCCTGTCTTGAATGCGGTTGCGTTTATCCCCGAGACGTCGTAGACATCAGCTCCCGAGAAAGCGCGGCCAGGGCTCGCGATTACCATCGTGTCGGTTCCCGTGGAGGATGCAGTGGCCGAGAAAGCGTATTCGGCGCAGGTCGTACTGGAGCATGACGTCTGGACGTTACTCACAAAGCCATAGGCGTTGCCTTGAGAATCCGTGACTGAGGGGGTGTTGCAGTTCGCGGAGGGTCCGGATAGGCACCCAAAAAGGACGATGATGGCGCTACCGGCTGTAACGTTCAACGAGCATGAGAGGGATGAGCTAAATAAAGAATCGTTGTTCTCGCAGTTGGCGCTGGAATTGGTCGAATCCAGCGTTGGGAGGGCATTGACCGAGGTGCCTCCTGGGAGGGCGATAAGCGTCAGAGCGAAGAGAGACGCCAGCAGGGTGATGCCTGCGTAAGCACCTGCGGGACGACTCTCCATCTTCACTGACGAAGGCCTCGCTCGGCTCTGAATTGCAGAGAATCTGCGGAAACCACTCGAAATCGTCTCTTAATCGCAATTTCTCTTGCTAGATTAATAAATGTTTGAGGGAATTTTGCATACTGATGTATCGTGAAGGTCGAGATAACTGGGAGCACCAACGAGCTCTCGCTCGCAAAATTAATCCTTGAGGACATCCGACACAGAGTCTCTCGCCGACGGCCCCCGTTTCCGAAGAACACTCAAATGCGCGCAGACAGCTGGTCGGTCAACTTCGAATGAAAAGGAACGCGCAGATATTCCGGGACGGGGAAAAGGTCGCAAAGGCGTCCTTCTTCACGCTTCTCGGCATCGGTATAGCAGAACTCCTAGTGGGACTCTTCAGCGGCAGCCTCACGCTCACGACCGACGGCGCAGACTCCCTTTCCGACGCGCTCATCTCACTGATAGTCTGGGCAGGGCTGAGGGTCGCTAAGAAGGCCCCGGACGACAGATTCCACTTCGGGTACCTCAGGGTGGAGAGCTTCGCCGCGCTCATCGCCTCAATAGGTATGATCGTGGTCGCTACGGTGTTCATCTACTTCGCTTACCTCAGGCTCCTCAAGCCCACAGCGATCTCCTACCCTGCGCTCGTGCTCGGAGTGCTCCTCCTCGCCGGCCTGATATCGCTCTACAGGGCGCTGCAGATGAGGCGGCTCGCCAAGACAAGTAACCTCCTATCAATCAAGACCGACGCGTACAACTCCGTGAAAGACGCCACGGCGTCGTTCGTCGGCTTCGGGGCTGTGCTTGGGTTGGTCATCGTGAAGCTCCCTATCCTGGACGCGATCGGGAGCATGATAATCGGGATCTACATCTACACCGTGGCCTACATCTCCATACGCGAGTCTTCGTTCGTGCTCCTCGATGCCTTCAACAGCCCCGAGGTCGTCGAGAGCATCAAGCAGATCATCGAGGGGAGGTACCGGGGCACCGTGGACAGCGTCAAGCTGAGGAGGGTCGGCCCGCTCATCGAAGGGACCATCGACGTGGTCGCGGACGGCAAGATGACGCTAGACGAGATAGGCGACGTGAGACTGAAGATGAAGAAGGACCTGGACAGAGAGATCGACGGGCTCGGCAAGCTCAACATCATCTTCCACACGAGCAGCGAGAAGCACGTCCACTGACGACATGCTCGTCCTTCAAGGCAGCGTGGCGCTTTTATAGTGGGACAGAATTAGGAATCGTGGGATAAAAAGTGGCCGAAGCAACAGTAGTAGTCGACTCGAAGTACAGAGTCGTGCTCGAGAAGCGCGTCCGAAACCTCGCGGGGATTGTAAAGGGCGAGAAGCTTGTTGCTGTGCCTTTCAGCGGCGGAGTCATCCTCGCCTCGGCAGCGGGCAGGAAGTTCGCGGGCAGCCTCGACGGCTTCAGCTTCAGGGAGGAGGACCACGAAGCCGACCAATACGTCACGGGGGTGGCTAAGAAAGATGCCGATAATCGACACAATGGTCCTGTTCGCGGCAGCTGACCGGTCGGATAGACTCCACCTTCAAGCAGTATCCCTGCTGAACAAGCCCGGGAGAGGACTGCTGATGGGAACCTTCGCTCTGATGGAATTCGATGTCGTCCTGAAGAGTCGAGGATTCTCAGGCAAGGCTAGGCGTGACGAGATGACGCTCCTCACGGTCGATTTCCCCCGCGTCGCAACTTCGGTGCATCCCATCTCTCCGAAAACACTCTATCTCGCGTCGCTCTGCGAGGAGCGGTTCGGACTCGGTTACTTTGACTCCCTTCTAGCCGCCGAGGCGTCCGACCATGACGGAGTGATAATCTCCACCGACAGAGAGTTTGAGAGAGTCCCGGGTTTGTCAAGGATACCCCTAGATTAGCCATCCCGAGATTCCTTATAAGATTCAGAAGCTTCCGTCTGATTTCCATGGTAGTTCTTTCGCCGCAGAAGCTTGAAGCACTGACACGTGAGATATTCATCCAGAAGGGCGCCAGTCCCCGCGACGCGGGAATCGTCTCAGGGCTGCTGGTGAGGGCCAACCTCGCCGGGCACGATTCACACGGCGTGATACGCATCAGCACCTACGTCAAGGCGATCGACGACGGGAAGGTAAACCCCAAGGCAAGCGGCATCGTAACAGCTGACTTTGGCGCCGTGTCGGTCGTCAACGGGAAC
>Ga0302324_100004504_pt1 | contig 30788 bp, 25 predicted proteins | sample Palsa_T0_1_FD_201949 | JGI IMG/M metagenome (GOLD analysis project Ga0302324, IMG submission 201949) | Peat permafrost microbial communities from Stordalen Mire near Abisko, Sweden - Palsa_T0_1 | ecosystem: Environmental > Terrestrial > Soil > Palsa > Peat permafrost | place: Sweden: Abisko... | reverse complement strand
GCCGCCGACGATCATCACCTCTCCCAACGGAAGATCGTCGATCCCCCAGACCGTGTAGACCCCTTCGACCAACTCGGGATACACGCCGGCAATGAATTCGCGGTCGAAGGAGCGCCGACGCCGAATCATCGTGTGCATGTGATGGGACCGGGGGGCGCCTGCCGGCGTCACGTCTATCTCAAGACCGAGACACGACTCCTCCGCATAGAGGATGAGCGCCCCGACGTCCCCGCCGATGTCCAACATCAGTGCATCGGCGGGACCGTCAGTCGGCCCATCATCGACGAAGGGGGCTTCGGCCGGCCCGTCGGCATGATGGTGATGCTCTTTGAGTCTCATGCCCATCTTGGTGCCTTAGAGCTCGGGGTTGGTGTTGTACGCAGGCGTCGACGGAGGGTTGGAGAAGCCACCGTGCGGATCGGCCAGGTACGGGAAGCCAGCCTGGTACGACCGGGGACTGGCCGTGACGCCTTGGTTGACGACCGAGACATCGGCGTCAGGGGTGAAGGTCTTGTCGACCAGCGGGATGGTCGCTCCCGCCACCGCCATCAGCTCGATGGTGACAACGTCGTCGGTCAGCCGCCGGCCGTTGGGGAAACCGGCCAGGTCGTTGCCGAGCAGTCCGAGATTGCTCGTCCCGGCCTGCGTGCCGTCACTCGACGTCGGCGCGATGCCCATGTTGAGCCGCAACATCTCGGCTATCACCTTGCCACCTTGGTAGGTCCCCACGCCGAAGGCATCGCCGATGACGCTGCCCGGGATACCCGTCGCAAAGATCGCCACGAGGTCAGCACGGGCCTTGGTATAGGCCGCCAAGTTGGGGAACGCTCCCGGGTAGAGGACCGGGAGGAGGTTCTGTAGTTCTGGGTGCTCCACCGCGGCCGCAAACTGGCTGTCATTGACCGGTGCCTGGCTGTTCCAGAAGTCCTTGAGGGCCATCGGCACGACGACTTCGTTCACCAGCGGGCTGCCGAGACGGGAAACCTGGTCGTACGGGCCGGTGCCGCTGTAGGTACCGGTCGTCGGATCGAACATGCGGACCGTCTGACGATTCGCCGTGGTGTACACCCCGATGACCGCATTGGGATCATTGGCGCCCATCGTCAAGGGGGCCCCGTCCGGTGTAAGCGAACTGATGGGGATCTGCAGGGCGATGCAGTGCACGTTGGCGTCGGCGAGAGAGTTGATGCCCGGGCTATTGGTCCCGGGGACCAGCTGGTGACTCGAGATGGGCCGCAGGTCGCCGAGGTCGAATATGGAGCCCAGGTCCACGAAGAAACCGTCGGCGCGTTGCCCGGCGAAGACTATGAGGCCGTCCGACATGCGATAGACCGCTGGTGCCGAAAGGGAGGCGTAGTTGGGCGTGGTGCGGATTCCGACGTTGCAAGGAGGACAGGCGAAGGCTCCGCCACTCCCCGCCGGCGGACTGATGGGCGTCGTCGTGCTTTGTCCCGTTGTGGGATCGGTGTCGATCCGGGTGACGGTGTAGGTCTGGCGCCGGTTCCAGGTTGCGCTGTACCCCGAACTCGACGAGTAGGTGATCGGTCCCGTTGCGTAGAGGAAGGTCGTGGGATCGGTGATGACCGTCGTGAACTGGAACTGGTAGGTGATGGAGGGGATGCCGGAGCCGGTGTTGTCGATATGAATTTGGTAGAGGACATCGTCACCGACAGGTGCCGCCGTACCGACGACCGTCTTGGCTCCGAACTCGAAGAAGTTAGGCCCGCCGTCGGGAGCTTGAAACGGCACGTAGTTGGCAATGATCGTGACCGTATCGGGGGCGTCCGGGCTCACGAACGCATAGACGTCTGTGCTGTCCGCCGCCGGATCCTTGGTCATGGCAGGTGCTTCTCTGTGGGACGACATGGTTCACTTCACCTCATGAAGGGTAGGTACAGGTTGGTAGGAGAACGGCCTTACTTCGTTGCTTTGAGGAGCTCCTGAGCTAGGGCCTGGTTCGTGTAGTCGATGTGCTTCGTGCCAACGAAGAGAGAGATCTTCCCGGACTTGGCGTCTACCACGTGGGCCACAACACCCGAGCCATCGAGCACAGGGCCCTCTGGGGATGTCGTCTTCGGAGGCGTGGCGGCGTCGGCACCGCTGACGCCGGTCAACAAACTCAGGCCTCCCGCCGCGGCCACGCCGGTCGCTGCGGCTCCGATGGAGGCGTTCCTCAGAAAGTGACGCCGACTGATGTTAGGCATGTGTTGCTCCTTGTACTGGGTGGATGGAAACAGCCGCTGTCATCAATAGAAGGCCAGCCCGACGATGGGACTGTTGGAACTCGCACTTCCCGACACGCCGCAGAACGAGGAGTCGCCGTAGTTGTAGACCCCTCCGCCAGAGGTTGTCAGCGTGTACCCGTTCCCGGTGAACGTTCCCGCTACACCGACGACAGCGCTATTGGGCGCACTACCAGCCGCCGAGCCGTAGAAGTGGGAAGCACCGAAGGTGAAGACCCCGCCGTCGCTGGCCGCAAGGACGTAACCGTTGCCGTTGCGTGCGGGGGCCATGCCGACGATGGGCTTGTTGAGCGCGAGTGCACCCAAGGAGCCGTAGAAGGTTGCATCGCCAAAGGAGAAGATGCCGCCGTCGGCGGCCACGAGCCAGTAGCCGCGCCCGTCCTTGGTGGAGGCCATGCCGACGATCGGCTTGTTGAGGACCCTCGCCCCCTCCGATCCGTAGTAGGCCGCGTCACCGAAGGAGAACACGCCGCCGTCGGATGCCACGAGCCAGTAGCCCTGCCCGTCGGGTGTCGGCACAATGCCGACGATGGGGGCATTGAGATGCATGGCGCCGGTTGAGCCCTCGTAGGGCGCATCCCCGAAGGAGAAAACGCCGCCGTCGGATGCCACGAGCCAGTAGCCACGCCCATCGACACTGGGAGACATGCCGACGATCGGCTTGTTGAGTCTCGTCCCCCCTGCGGATCCGTAGAACTGGGCGGCTCCGTTGGTGAACACGCCGCCATTGGCTGAAACCTGCCAGTAGCCTTGACCGTTCGGAGCAGAACAGCCGCTGAGCGCATTCGACAGCACCTTCGCCGTTGGCGGCGCCGCCGTTGCGACGCTGCCCGTGAGCGCCTGGATGCCCACCAGTCCGACGGAGACTGCTGCCACTGCCGCCGTGGTGACCCTGGCCCCCCTGATCCCTGTTCGCCTCGTGATGCCAGGCTTTCGCTGCTTCATTGCTCTCCTCGTCGGTAGCTGCAACGTGCGGACTCGTCACAGGGGATTCGATACCCGCCGCCAGTTGGATGCCACAATTTTCGGATTCCGCGAACTTTCACGGAAATGCAATACGTGGGCACCTCGGAGAAGTGCACTGCGACGTGACCCTCATGCGCATGCCAGGGAAGGGTGCCCACGAGGCGGAGCGGTACAGTCGTTCGGGTGGATGTCGCATCGAGATGGCAGGAGCTCATGGCGCGGCCCGATGATGCGATTCCCCTGGACGAGGCCGCCCTCCTCATTGCCGCACAGTCCGACCCGAGCCTCGAGGTGCCGAGGCAGCTCGCCCGGCTCGACGAGGTAGCGGCCCGAAGCGGAGCGTCCGACATTGAACAGGTATGCCACCTGGTCTTCGAGACCCTCGGCCTGCGGGGTGACAGAGAGACGTACGACGATCCACGGAACTCCTACCTGCATGAGGTCCTTGATCGTCGGCTCGGCATCCCGATCTCACTCTCCGTCGTTCTCATCGAGATCGGACGACGCTGTGGAGTCCCCCTCGAAGGGGTCGGAATGCCGGGGCATTTCCTTGTGCGGGATCCGAATCGTCCTGACCTGCTGATCGATGCCTTCGCCGGCGGCAGGCGACTGGACCGTGCGGCCTGTGCCCAGCTGATCCATGCCGCCACCGGGACGAAGATCGATATCCGGGACGACATGCTTGCCGCAGTCGGGCCGCGGGCCATAGTGGCCCGGATGCTGGCCAACCTCGACCACAGCTTCCGGCGACGGCACGACAGGGACGCGGTGCGATGGGTGACGCGCCTTCGTGCGATGATCCCCGGGCAGCCGCTCGCCGATCGATTGGGGTTGGCGGACAGTCTCGCCGCATTGGGCTGCTACGACGAAGCGGCGGCGCTCCTCGAAGAGCTGGCCCACACCCCCGGAGTGCCCGGTACGGATGCCCATGCCCTGCGGACTCGGGCCCGCGGTCTGTTGGCGCCCTTCAATTAGCGGACCGGGACGCAATTACGGGACGCAATTAGCGGACCGGCACCCAATGAGCGGACCGGCACCGCCGCCGAAAGGCCGAGCTCTTGAAGGTCCCGTGCCCTCAATCAGCCAACGATGCCTGCAGGGTGATCTCGGGCACCCCGGCCAGGGCGCGGCTCACTGGACACCCGGCTTTGGCGGCGGCGGCATGCTCGGCAAAAGCGGATGCATCGATTCCCGGCACGCGACCCACCGTGACAAGGTCGATCTTGGTGATGGTCGGGACTCCGTCGACCGGCCGCAGGGTGACCGTGGCATCGGTGCGTACGGAGTCCGGCGGGTTCCCGGCCTGAGCCAAGATGTTGGACAGGGCCATGGAAAAGCAGGCGGCGTGGGCGGCCGCGATGAGCTGCTCGGGGTTGGAGCCCGGGCCGTCCTCGAAGCGAGACTTGTAGGTGAACCCGCCCGCGATCGTGTCACCGGCCATGAACGTCCCGGTGCCTGTCGGCACATCGCCTTTCCATTCCGCACTGCCCCTAGCCGGCATGGCGACTCCTCCTTGTTTGTGCTGCGCCCAGGGGTCGCGGAGAACCCACGTGGACGGGCGGGCTTCAGGTGGCCTTGGAGTACTCGAGGATCTGCGGTGCGAGTCGGGGCCAGGTATCAAAAATGTGACCCTTCCCCTGAGACGTGAGGATTTGGAGGCGTGTCCATTCGTCGTCGCCCCAAGGTGGGTCGACGAGTTGTGCCCCCGGGATCAGTCCATGCACCCGGAGTGACGTTTCTTCAGTGTGGTAGCGGTCAAGCGGGCTACTCCGCCAGATGACCGTCGGCGTCGTGATGCCGGCCAGCTCTTCAGCCGTCACGCCGGGAATCGGCTTGCTCTCTTCCGGGACAAACGCCCGCACCCAGCGATCCATCACGTCGATGAACTCCTCTGCGTCCATGTCCAGCAATCGCTGGCGGTTCCCCGGATTGGCCGCGATCGTCTCGGCCCATTGCGGCATGTCGGCCACCGCCTTCATTCCGCCGGTCAGCGCGGTAGCCATGAAGGGAAGGTTGTACGTCATGGCGAGGATCAATGTCCCGTACACGCCCCCCGAGAGCCACCACCCCAAGACCTTGCTCACGACGTCGGGGTGGCGCAGTGCGGTGATGAGCGCCACCCGGGCACCGGCTGAACCTCCGGCAACCACCGCCGGGGCCATGTCCAGCGCCCGCAGCAGCTCGGCGAGTGTGTCGGCGTGCATGTCGGACTCGGTCTCACCGGTGAAATTGAGATCGGAGGCGCCGGCGTTGGGCCGGTCCCAGATAAGCACTTTCATGTGCGGAGCCAGCGCTTCGGCCAAGGGCCGGAGTCCGGGGATCCCCATCGAAAATCGTCCACCCGGAGTGAGGACGATGGGGTCCCCCTCACCAAGGATCTCGTAGGCAACCCGCCCGCCGAAGATGTCTATTGTCGGCATCGAACCTCCATCGTTGCGTCGTCCCCTGTTTAGCCGAGAGAACAGTGAACGCGCTCGGCCGGCGGGGCCTCAAACCTTCGGAGCCCGTAGGACGGCCACGTCGACGAATCGCCTCTGGACGAAACCCAGATTCGCATAGACACGAAGCGCGTCGGCGTTGGATTCCGCAACGTGGAGAAAGGGTCGGTCACCTCGTTCGAAGATAGACGCGGCCACATGACGCGTCATTCCCGTCGCGAGGCCCCGGCCCCGAACATCGGGGTGCGTACACACGGCCGAGATCTCGCTATGGCCATCGAACCCCAGACGCTCCCCGGCCATCGACACCAGCCGCTCCCCCTCGAAGTGGCCGTAATAGCGGCCCATGTCGATCGTCCCGGAGCGGAACGGACCGGGTTTGGTGAGCGACACCAGATCGAGCATCTGGGGAACGTGCTCAGCTGTGAGCTGCCGGACGACGACGGGTTCCACCTCGGCCAACCGACCGACATCGACCACCATCTGATGACCTCGACCGCGGCTAATCACATCCCAACCTGAGGGAACCTGGTTCGGGATGTCCCCCCGGAACAGGGCGCACGTGCCGGCGGCACCGAGCAAGGTGGCCAGATCGCGCCAGGACTCGGGGTCGAACCTCTCCACGGCGGCGAATACCGACACGTCGCCGTCATACCTGCGGGCCCGTCCGTGCACCCGTGCCATGTCGGCGTGGCGCGATCCCAATGCCCACCAGACTGCATTGTCGAGGGGATGCTCATCGCTCGTGGGCACCTCGTGCGCCGGCATCCCCTCATATTGCCTGCCGGTAGCACCGGTCGAAAATCAGTACCGGAAACCGCGTTGCGTCGGCCCCGAGACCGAACCCAGCCCCCGGTACATCTTGAGCCCGACCAGCCCCCGGAGCGTCGGAGAGAGTGCCGGCCATACGTGGGGAAGAATCGACAGTGACGCGTTCTCCTGCTGGCGAATCCACGGCTGGCAGTAGTAGGCGATGACTCCGTGGCGGAGCTCGTCGTCCGTCGTATTGGCGCCCGTCTGGTGCAGGACACGTCCGTCCAGGCACACCAGTGATCCCGCACTACCGCCGACTGCGACCGTCTCGCCGCCCCGACGGCCGATGCTTTCGGGAGTCCAATCCGCATGATCCTCGTGATGCGAGCCCGGGATGAACCTGGTGGCCCCGTTGTCGTCGGTGAAATCATCGAGCATCCAGATGATATTGGCCACCAGCGGGAACGGCGGCCACGGCCCGGGAACATAGTCCTGGTCATAGTGGAGATACATCGGATGGCCGCCGGGACCGGTGATATTGGCCGTAAGGCTCGACAGGAGGAACATCGGATCCATAAGGTGTTCCATCAGGGCCAGCGCCACCGGATGCTCCGCCAGCTCGGTGAACACGGACCCCTTGTTCAAGAGGCCGAATACTCGTTGGTTCCGGGGTCCATCTTCCCACTTGGGATCGTGGTCGATCCCGGCGGCCCGTTCGAACCGCGCCACCTCCCGTAGTCTCGTCCGCAGGCGCGCCACCTCCTGCTCGGACAACACGTCGGGGATGACCGCGAACCCATCCCGCTCGAGATCTGCGAATGCCGTTGCCAGAGCTCCGGCGTCGGTCAAGCAGGACACGGCGAACCTCCAACGGCCTACGGCCACCCCGATACAGCATCCCAGTGTGCGTGTGCGACCCTGTCTGCGACGGTGGATCGTCCCACGAGCTTACAGAGCCGTCGGCGAGCACCAACGACCGGTTTTCGAACCCGCTCGAGATCAATGAAAAGAAACGCTCGAATCGCCTACAGATGGGCGAGCAGGTTCGCCTCGGGGTCATCGACGATCGTGTAGCGGGCGGGAACATAGACAGCTGCTGAGACCATGGCCAAAATCATGATGCCTATGCCCACCAGAGCGGAAAGGTGCAAGCCGCTGACGAATGCGTGATTGACGGCATCGGTCGTCGTCTGGCGGAGGTCGGCCGGCAATGTCCCCTTGACCGCAACCGCGCCACCGATCTGATTCCCGATGGCCTGCTGGGCGCTCGACGAGACATGGCTCAGCGGGCCGGCCAGTGCGGTCTTTATTTCCGAGCGGTATTTGTTGGTGGCCAGGCTGCCGATAATGGCCACGCCGAGGGCACCACCGAGAAGTTGCACCATGGCCCGAAGCCCGGACCCGGCACCGACCTTGTCGGGCGGCAGCGTGCCCACAATTGCATTGGAGGCGGGAGCCATCACCAGGCCCATGCCCAGACCGATCAGCCCAAAGGCCAGTCCAACCGGCAGGAACCCCGATGCCGCAGTCAACGTTGCCAGCGACACGAGCCCCCCGGTGACCAGGGCCATGCCGGCGAGCATGATCGATCGGAGACCGAATCGCCGCGTGAGACGAGCCGCCACATTGCTGCCCAAGAGATTGCCCACCGCCGAGGGCAGAAAGCGAATCCCGACACCGAACGGATCGACCCCCTGCACGAATTGGATGTACTGGCTGACCAGGTAGCTCACACCGAACATGACGAAAAAGACTGCCGTCACCGCGCCCAGAGCCGACGAGAACGTGCGATTGGAGAAGAGTTGCAGGTCCAGGAAGGGACTGCTCCGTTTGCTGTCCCAGACGACGAAGGCGATCAGTACCGCTGCCGCGACGGTCAGCGACGTGACCACCACCCCTGAACTCCATCCATACGTGGACGTGACGATGAAGCCGTACGTCAGCGCCGTCAGCCCGAAAGAAGAGAGCACGACGCCGACCGGATCGAGGCTCGGGGGACGTAGGGCGCGACTTTCGGTTACGGCGAAGATCCCACCGATGATGGCCAGAACGGCAACCGGCACATTAATGAGGAACACCGAACCCCACCAGAAGTGCTGCAGGAGCCAACCACCGAGCAGAGGACCGGCCGCAGTGCCGATCCCGCCCACGCCGGCCCAGATCCCGATGGCGCGAGCACGGCTGTGACCCGAGAACGTCGCCGCGATGATGGACAGCGTGGCGGGCATCAGTAAGGCTGCGCCCACACCCATGACGGCACGGGCTCCGATCAGCGGGCCGGTCGAATGCACTACCGCACAAGCCAGGGACCCGGCTCCGAAAACGGCCACGCCGATCAGGAACAGACGTCGCCGCCCGAATCGATCGCCAAGGGCACCGCCAAAGAGCAGCAGGACGGCATTGGTCAGGGTGTAGCTGTCAGCAATCCACTGCAAGCCGCTGCTGCTGGGATGCAGCTCCTTCACCAACGTCGGGAGCGCGACATTGAGCACGGTCTGATCAAGTGAAATGAGAAGGACCGTGAAACAGGTGACACCCAGGGCCAACCACTGGCGTTTGGTGATCCCATCGCCGGCATCGATGCCCGGCCTGTTTGCTTGCTGGCTTCGTGCTCTCGAAGCGAGGAACGTCACGTCACTCCTGGTATAGCGATTGGACAACGAACCGCCGCACCCATCCTTTCTTGGCAGGAGTTGGTGCGGATCAACGAGGGCTAATTCGGAAGAAGCGCCGTGGCTAACTCCCTCAACCCCCGGTAGACGAAGAACGATGGCTGCGGCTCAACATCCTGATCTGCCCATACCTGCAACGCCGTGTTGATGGTCAAGGTGATCGCCCCGGCGACGAGCAGGTTGCGCAAATCGCACGGATCGCTGCCGGTGCGAACGGCAATGACCTCCGCCATGCGATCACGTTTTGCGTAGGCCTCCTCCAGCCATCGCGCCCGAAGGGCGGGCGTTTCTCGAAGGAGCGTGAGGAATGAACGAACCCTCTCGGTCTCCTCCCATCCCGCGGCCAGGGATTGCTCTACCGCCGCCGCCACGGCAACCTGCAAGGACTCGTCGAGCGGACGACCGCGCAACGCGTCGAGGAACAGGTCCAGGCTGGTGGCGCCCAGCGCGACAACCAGGTCCTCTTTGGTGGGAAAATAGCGAAAGAACGTACGGGGAGACACGTCGACAGCAGCCGCGATGTCGTCGATGGTCGTTGCGGCGTAACCCCGCTCGGAGAACAGTTCACCAGCCGCTTCTGCCAGTTGTCGCCTGGTGCGTTCCTTCTTGCGAGCGGCCAGGCCACTGCCCGCCAGTTCCATCGGCGGCGTGATCGTCGGCGTCCCTCTTACCATCAGCGCCCTCTCGTTGCATGAACTGCCGTACGGCGGATTCTGCCGTATGGCATAAACTGTCACATTTATACCATGCAGCCGCTGAGCTCGACCGCGGGCGCGGTCGGATTCGTCGGGGGGGGACCCGTGTCCGCACCAAGGGGTGCGGGGACTACGGGGCCGTGTTCATATTCGACGGCTTTCCGTCCAGTACTCGTCGCGTAGCTTGCGCTTGGACAGTTTTCCGCCGTCGGTCCGGGGCAGTTCGTCGCGAAAATCGACCGAGCGGGGACATTTGTAAGAGGCCAGGCGATCCCGGCACCACGCCAACAGTGCATCGGCCAGCTCGGGTGAGGGCTCGCAGCCCGGCGTGACCTCGACAACTGCCTTCACCTGCTCCCCCCACTCGGCATCGGGTACCCCGATGACCGCGACATCCGCGACGTCTGGGTGTGCCGCCAGAACGCCTTCGATTTCCGCCGGATAGATGTTCACTCCGCCGCTGATGATGATGTCCTTGGCCCGGTCACTTACGAAGAGGTAGCCGTCGTCATCGAGGTAGCCCATATCGCCGATGGTGAAGGCACGTCCGTTGTGCACGGAGCGCGTCAGCGCGGGATCACCCTTGTATTCGAATCCAGCGCCCTTGGACTCCATAAAGATGTGACCGACCTCTCCCACCGGAAGTTCCTGGCCGTCGTCATCGAGAATGCGCAGCGTCACGCCCCGAATGGTGCGTCCAACCGTTCCCGGCTTCTCGAGCCACCGGTGCGGTTTTGCGATCGTCGCCGCTCCTTCTATACCGCCGTACGTTTCCCAAATGACCGGCCCCCACCACGCCAGCATTTGCCTCTTGATCTCAAGCGGGCAGGGCGCGGCGGAATGGACAACCGTTTCCAGGCTCGAAAGGTCAAAACGATCACGCACGTCGGCCGGAAGGCGCAGCAGCCTGACGAATTGCGTGGGCACCATGTACGCCGTGGACACTCCATGCGCAGCGATGAGCTCCAAGGTGCGCTCCGCCTCGAACTTCCCCATGATCACGAGACCCTGTCCGACATTGAGGGCTCCCTGGTAGAAACCCTGGCAGCCACCGTGGTGCATTCCGGCCGACACAAGATGCGTACCGGCAAAGGGGCGGAAACGAAATGCCTGACCGAAGCTTTTCAAGCGGTCCGCGTATTCCCATGGGTCGACGCTCGGGAGCCGTCGCAATACTGCCTTGGGCTTTCCGGTCGTGCCCGAGGAATAGGCGATGAGGCCACCGAGCTGGCGATCGGGCGGGGGTGTGGACGGATGCCCGGCGACGAACGAATCCCCATCGACGAACCCGGGGATCGGGCCACCCACCGAAACCTTGTGCCCAACTGTGACGGACGAGTTGAAATCATGAAGGTGGTCGGCATGGTCAGCGTGCGCAACGACCATCTGGGCATCGGCATGCTCCACGATCTCGCTGATCTCGCCGGCCGAGAGGGCGGGGTTCAATGCTATGTAGCGCAGTCCGCTCTCTTGCGTGGCCAGCTGCCACACCACGGTATCGAGCCCATTGGGGAGAACGAGCACGATCACGTCGCCCGCCTCGAGGCCCGCGTGCCGGAGGGCCCGCACGAGTTGATGCGCTCGCCCGGCCAACTCTCCGAATGTCAATCGCACCCCACCCGGCGCGTCGACGATTGCCATGCGGTCAGGGTGATCCTGCGCGATCCACCACACACCGAGCCGTTGCTGCTGCCAGGGATTCTCCGCGTCCGGCATGCATATGAGTATACCCAATAGGCGCCTTATCCGTCAGCGGAGATACTTGGCCAACACCTCCAGATGGCGTCGGAGCCGGTACCGAGCCAGCTCACCGTCTCCGTCCAGGATGGCCTGGGCGATTCCCTCGTGGGTACGGGGGACCTCGTCGGCGACCTTCTGACGAACGGCATCGGAGAGCCGATCGATCTGGTGCAGGCGGGTCAGCCGTATCAGGACGAGCGTGACGAGTTCAAGAGCCCGGTTCCCGCCCAACGCTGCAATGACGCCGTGGAGATCGTGACCAGCTTCTGCGAATTCGGCGTCGGACGCGTTCTTCTCCCTCTCGAGAGCATCGCGAAGCCGAACCCTTCCCTCCTCATCGATCCGCTGCGCCGCCAGGTCGACGAGCACGAGCTCGAGTCGGTTGCGGAGATCAGCCAGGTCTGCGACTTTCAGGCCACGATGGGCCAGATAGACGGCCACGACATCGGTGACTGCGTCAACGGAGGGCGCAGAGACGAACATCCCGCCGCCGGGGCCACGTCGCATCGCTGCGATGTGGTGGTGCTCCAGCAAGCGCACCGCTTCACGGAACACGGCACGACTTACTCCGTAGCGCTCGATGAGCTCGGACTCAGAGCCCAAGAGGTACCCAGGGGGAAGGTCCTCGGATATGACGTCTTGGAGCACGGCCCGGGCCACGTCCTCAGCCCGCTTGCTGCTCACCCCCCCACCCACCGTGACGGTGTCGGGCAGGAGCTGGTGCGATGACCGCCGGCGCCTGAGAAAATCGGCTTCGGCCTGAAGGTGCTTACGCATGCGGTGCCGGGCCAAGCCGGCGTCACCGGCGATCACAGCCATGGCGATGCGCTCGTGCGCGTGCTGAGACTCCGAGAAGGTGGTAGCGGTGAATGCCGCCGGATCGCGAAAGTAGAGCACGGGTACGCGATTGAGAATCTCGACGAACAGCTCGAGCGCCGGGTTACGCGTGAGCGAGGCAAGAAGGGTGTGTAGCGCTCGATGGTCCTTGACGTCTCCGCTTGTCTCGTTGTCGACGAGTTCGAGCAACTTCGCCACGTCGGCCTCATCCAGACGACTGGGGGCGATCTCCGACACGATCTCCTCCAACACCAGACGTGCCTCGAACACCTCGTCCAGCCGCGCGTTGACCCGATGAAGGTAGAGGACCGCCGCAGCAATGATGGCATCGACCGACGGCTCCGTGACAACCAACCCTCCGCCCGGCCCGCGCCGCATGTGAGCCACCTGTTGGTTCTCCACGAGCCGCACCGCTTCGCGGAACACGGCCCGGCTCACGCCGTACTGCTCGATGAGATCGGTCTCCGAACCGAGCACTTCGCCGACTGGCCATCCGCGTTCGATGACCTCGTCGACAATGCGTCGCGCCACCGTCGTTGCCATCTTCGAGCGGGCCCCGTTGGCCGGCCGCGACGTCAGGACTGATCCGCTCAGCGTCGTCATTGACCGGGTGGGCGCTGCCATCGGATCAGGGTATACCGATCTCTCCAGACGCCTACGAAGGGGAGCTCGCCTGTCCTCTCGCCGAACCAGATGTAGGGGATACTCTATTGTACCCTCCATGAACTGCGAGGCGATCGAGTACGAACTCGGTGATGACCATGTCGCGACGATCACGCTCAACCGTCCGGACGCACTGAATTCCTGGAACGATCAGATGGCGGAGGAGATCTCCTGGGCGTGGCAAACAATCCGGGAGGATGACGACGCCCACGCCGTGGTCCTGCAGGCGAACGGAGAGCGCGCCTTCAGTACCGGGGCCGATGTTCGAGGCGGCACGACGTGGTTCTTCAGGGCCAATGTGTGGAATACCTTCGATCCCGGTACGACGCTGTCGCCAAAGTTGCACCATCGATGCTGGAAACCCGTTGTGGCCGCAGTGCACGGGATCGCCGCCGGCGGGGCCCAGTACTTCCTCAACGAGGCCGACATCATCATCGCCGCCGACGATGCCGTGTTCTTCGATCCGCATGCCAACGCTGAAATCGTCTCGGCGCTCGAACCAATCGGGATGCTGGCGCGTGGCGTGCCGCTTGGAGACGTCTTGCGTTGGGCACTCATGGGAGCCGAAGAGCGCATCACTGCTGAGACCGCACTGCGGCTGGGTCTCGTCACCGAGGTCGTACCCCGCGCCGACCTCCGTTCTCGCGCCCATGAGATTGCCGCGTCGATCGCGGCGCGAAACCCGCGGGCCATTCAGGGGACCGTCCGTGCCATCTGGGAATCCCTCGATATGACACGTTCGACCGCATTGCAGAACGCGATGGCATACACGAACATCGGCAATCTCCGACAGGAGAGCCGATCGACTCCTCCTGCCAGTGGGAATCCCGCAACGTACCGCTGAGGATGGGTCACCGCAGCAACCAAGCATCGCTCCGTCGTTGCGGATTAGAGTATCCTCATATGTGGATCGGGCCGGCAACCTTGTCTCTGCGTCCTGCGCCTGACCACCAGGCCCATAGCGACGGGGGTCTCATCGCATGACATCGACGGCCGAGCGAGGATCAGACATCGTCACGGATCTCTCGGAAGAGGTGATGTTTTCCGATCCGTTTGCCCGCTATGCCGAGCTTCGCCGGATGGCGCCGGTGTCCCGTGTCCGATCCAAACAACTCGTCCGTTCCGGCGGCTTCATGCTCACCCGGTACAACGACGTCATGATGCTGCACGGCGACACCCGGTTCTCCAGCGACACCATGCAGCAGACCGACTCCTGGCTCATGAACCACCTACCCCGGACGTTCCGGCTCCTCGCCGACAGCATGGTGTACAAGGACGACCCCGACCATGCACGACTGCGCAGGCTCGTCAACAAGGCCTTCACTCCCCGGATCGTTCAGCAGATGAGCGCAGACATCGAACGGATCGTCGATGAACTCCTGGCGAAATTGGCGCAGCGAGACGTGGTCGATCTGGTCGCCGATTTTGCCGTGCCGCTCCCCCTCTCCGTGATCTCGAACATGCTCGGCGTGACCGAGGACGATCGCGACGAGTTCCATTCCTTGATGGCGCGCTTCGTGACAAGCGTGGGAAGCGGGAGCATGACATCCTTTGTCGCCGCCGTTCCAAACGCTCGAAAGTTGCTCAAGATGATCGAGCGGATGGCCGAAGAGCGGCGAATCAACCCCGATGCGGGCCTGATCACTGGACTCATTTCAGCCAGCGAGGACGGCGACAAGCTGAGCTCCGACGAGATCGACGCGATGATCTTCCTGCTCATGCTGGCCGGACAGGACACAACGGCCAACCTCATCGGGAGCGCGGCCTTGACCCTCATTGAGCATCCCGAGCAGGCGGCACGGCTCCGGACGGACGATGCGATCGCGCCGGCGGCGGTCGAAGAGCTTCTCCGCTTCACCACTCCCGTTCCCTGCGGGGCGGTCAGGGTCACGCTCGAGGACGTCGAGGTCGGAGGCACGACACTTCCAAAGGGGAGCAAGGTCCTGGGCATGATCATCTCGGCCAACCGGGACGAAGCCATCTTCGATCAGCCCGATGTGCTCGACCTCGGCCGTGATCCGAACCGCCACATCACTTTCGCCTTCGGAAAGCACTTCTGCCTGGGAAACCAGCTGGCACGGATGGAGGGCCAGATCGCCATCAGGTCCTTGGTGGGGCGATTCCCGGATATGGCCCTCGCTGTCCCGCGCGATCGACTTCGCTACAAGCCCATCCAATCGCTGCGCGGCCTGAAGAACCTGCCGTTGCGGCTCCATTGACGGCGGCACCACGATCCATCAGGTTGAATATTGTCCGTGACCGCCTGGTCGACACGAAGGGGAGACGATGGATTTCGCGTTCGGCGAAGATCACGAGGTCCTACGTCACAGTTCGCGACGTTTCTTAGGAGATCGGCAATCGCTGTCTACGCTGCGCCCCCAGCTCGAGGACCCGGAGATCTTCGACCGGGTGGGGTGGCGGGAGGCGGCGGCTTTGGGCTGGACTTCGATGCTCATCCCCGGCGGATACGACGGCGGGTCCATCACCGATCAGCCCATCATTGACCTCATCGTCCTGGCCGAGGAACTCGGGCGAGTCCTGCATCCCGGGCCGTTCGTGCCCACCAATGTCGTGGCTGATGCCATTGCGACCTGGGGAACAGAGCTCCAACGTCGTGAACTCCTGGCCAACATCGCCCAAGGCGAGCTCCTGGCGGCATGGTGCATGAGCGGCGACGGCTCGATCGAAGGAAGCGAGTGCGGCGTCGAGGCAACAAGCCGGGCCGGCACCTTTGTGCTCAATGGAGTGGCGCGCTTCGTCCACGGTGCGACAGTCGCTGGCGAACTCCTCGTCCTGGCTCGTTGCCGGAGCAGCCTCGTCCACCTCATCGTGCCTGCATCGACCCCGGGCGTAGCGGTACGCACCCAGAAGACGATTGATCTGACCCGGCGCTTCGGCGAAGTGGTATTCGACGGTGCCGCCGTGTCGACGGCGCGGCTGATCGATGCCGACGCGGAAGGTGTACGCGGTCGTGCCATCAACCTGGCCACCGTCCTCCAGGCAGCGGAAGCGGTAGGCGCCGCCGATCTGTTGTTCCACGAGACGGTGGACTACCTCAAGGTACGGATGCAGTTCGGACGGACGATTGGCAGCTTCCAGGCCATAAAGCATCGCCTGGCCGATCTTCTGATCCTCCTCGAAGGCATGCGCGCGGCCACCTACTACGGCGCTCTTGCCCTGAACGACGGCTTCGAGGATGTGGACGCGGCGGTCAGCACTGCGGGCTCGTTCGTCGGCGACGGCTTCTCCACCCTGTGCGGTGAGGCGCTCCAGCTTCACGGCGGTATCGGCTTCACATGGGAACACGACGTCCACCTCTTCCTGCGCAGAGCCATCGCCAACAAGGGGCTCTACGGCGATCCGAGCTGGCACCGAGAGCGGCTCTGTGCCGCTGCCGAGGCGGCCTGATGAACGTCCTCGTTCCTGAGATTCCACCCGACTACGACGAGTACCGCGCCCAGCTTCGTGCCTTCATCGCCGCCCGGAAGCCGACGCTCAAGGGGAAACAGCGCAGCGGATTGCGCGTGCCCGACGACGCGGACGACGTCGCCGCCCTGCGCGCATGGGTACGCGCCCTCCACGATGCCGGCTACCGGCTGGCCCGGTTCTCGCTCGAGGAGCTCGACCCGTACGAGCAACGGATACTCAAACACGAGGTTGCTGCCGCCGGGATCCCCGTGGTGCTCGGCAATCCACTGGTGAGCGGCGCGCTGAAGGCCTTTGGTACTCCCGACCAGCAGCAGCGATACCTTCCTCCGATGTCTCGTGGTGATCACATTTGGACCCAGCTCTTCAGCGAACCCAATGCCGGCAGTGACCTTTCATCACTGCAGACGAGCGCGAAACTGCACGGCGATACCTACGTCGTCAACGGCCAGAAAGTCTGGAGCACGTGGGCTCAATGGTCCGACTACGGCTATCTCCTGGCGCGCACCGAACCCATTGCGGGTCCCGGCGGAATCTCCGCCTTCGTTCTCGACATGAGGACGCAGGGGGTAGACGTTCGACCACTGCGTGAAATGACCGGGACGACGGACTTCAATGAGGTCTTCCTCGACGACGTACGTATCCCCGTCGAGAATCTCATCGGAGTCGCCGGGCAGGGGTGGGTTGCTGCGCAGACAAGTCTGCTCACTGAACGGGAGAGCGTCGGTGCTCTGTCCCACGGTGGGAAGGAAAACGGGCTGGTTTCGCTGGCCCGGCATCATCGACGTCGTGGGCGCGTGGCTCTTTCTGACGACTCCGTACGGCAGGCCATCGGTGCATTCGAAGCGCGCAAGCGCATCGGCGCGGCCCTCGGCCATCGCGTTGCCACCAAGGCGGCGCAACGGTCCACGGATGTCTGGGATGCTCCCCTCACGAAAATTTGGTTCAGCGAATTGAACCTGGCCATCGCCGAATATGCCCTCGAATTACAGGGTCCCCGCGGGGCACTGGTCGAGGGCGACCCAGAAGCCTGGGATGATGGATCGTGGCAGGATCGCTTCCTCTACGCGCGAGCCCTGACGATCGCCGGCGGGTCGAACGAGATCATGCGCAACATGATCGCCGAGCGGGGCCTGGGCCTGCCCAAGGAGCCCCGGGGCGCCGCAACCAGCTCGTAGGCGTCACTCCGCACGCCTCATGCTGATAACGAGATAGAGTATACTCTATCTCGTTATCAGCCCACAACCTGGAACGGCGAGTGACACGCAATGGCCACACCTACCGAATTCGAGAAGGCGACGGACTTCAAGCTCAAGGACGCTGACATCGAGAGGGCTCAAGCCCTCATCGGTCGCTACTCGGCATCCCATGCGCGCGAACACTTCACTGAGGCTTCCCATGATGTGCTCCGCAACTTCGCCCGCGGATACGGCGACGACAACCCCCTTTTCTGCTCCGAGGAGTACGGCCAGGGAACCCGATGGAAGAGCCAAGTGGCCCCACCGATGATAGGCATCGGACTCAACGGCCCTCTGCTTTCGGACCCGCCGACCGAACGGTTGAAGCGACCTTCGTTCCGAGGAATCCATGTGTTCGTTTCTGGGAGCACGTGGGACTGGTACCGACCGGTACTCCCCGGCGACCGCCTGTACAGCTTTGGTGGCACGGAGTCGGTCGAGGAGAAGGACTCTGCGTTTGCCGAACGTTCGGTTCTCATCACCTTTCTCAACGTGAAGTTCAACCAGCGGGGCGAGGTCGTCGCTGCGATGCGGGTCCTCGCCATCCACGCGGAACGCAAGACCGCTCGGGAGATGGGAAAATATAGCGCCCTCGAGCCCGCCAACTACACCGAAGAGGACATAGCGCGGCTCGATGCCGTGTACGAAGCCGAAGTGGTACGGGGTGCCGAGCCTCGATGGTGGGAGGACGTGCATGTCGGCGACACCATCGGGCCGATGGCCAAGGGGCCCCTCACAACGACCGACATGATCGTGTTTCACGCCGGTGGCTACGGGTTCACGCCCTATACCCCGTGCGCCAACCGTCTGGCTTACGCAAACCGGCTGCGCATCGGTCCCTTCTACGTAAAGAACGAGCTGGGCGTCCCCGATGTGGCGCAGCGTGTCCACTGGGATTCGTCGTGGGCTCAGGCCATCGGAAACCCAATGGCCTACGACTACGGCGTCATGCGTGACTGCTGGCTGACCCACTTCCTCACTGACTGGATGGGTGACGACGGTTGGCTCGTCCGCCAGCACAGTGAAATCCGGAAGTTCAACTACATCGGGGACAGCCACATACTCACGGGCGAGGTAGTGGCGAAGCGCGTCGAGGACGGTCGTTCTGTGGTGGACATCGAAATGCGCGGGACGAACCAACGGGGCGATGTGACATGCCCGGGGTCGGCCACCATCGCACTTCCGAGTCGCCAAGGCGGGCGCGAGGTGACCCTGCCGGACGCACCGGAGGAATTAAGCAGCGTGGCGCACTCGCTCCTAGCGCGCCACAACGAGCTGAAGACCGAGGGCAAGGTGCCTGCCTAGTGGCGGAGCGTCACGACCTGCGCGCCCTGTTCGCTTCCCATATCTGGCGCCCGAAGTAGCTCTGATCCTCGCCCCACCCCTCCACCGCGTCCCAGTTCCAGCGGAACAGGGTGTCGCCCCCATGACCCCGCCAATGCCGACTGACAGCTTCCCCTCGGACCCGCACTGTCCTCCCCAAATCGTCGACCGCCTCGATTTCCATGGAGATCGGCCAGCCGGTGCGAGGGTCGACTTTCACGCGACGCTCTCCCGCCAGTACGTGCCCGTACTGTCCGTCACGAAGCAAGAACCCACAGGACACGGGATCATCATCGAGACCGGGGATTGAGTACACGAGCCAGGCATCGGCCGGGCTTGCCGTCCCGAACGCGTAGCCGATGCCGCCCAGACGAGTGAGCATCTCGCTGCTCCCCGGCTGTTTCCTGGTGGGTCGTCCCATGGGCCGTGGCCCCCACGAACGATCTCTGGTGGCGTAGCAGTCGATTGACAGCCGTTCCCCCAAAAGGTCCATCTCCCCCGTCACGTGACCGGGTTGGTCGAAGTGCGTGCCCTTGAAGAACGGCGCCACACCGATGGGGTGGGGGTTCGGGGGCATGATCGCCTCGAAGCGGAGGTCGACCTCGAGTGATCCGGGATCCTCGTAGCGGATCGTGTACGTGCTCAGGGGCTCGATGGTAGTCACGTGTACGCCGTTGGGCCACGCAAAATCCCGCATGTCCCGATCGCCGCGGGGCGGCAACTGCAAGCCCGAGTACTGGGCGTGATACGGCAACTCCCAAGAGTACGAACCACTGTCGTCCCAGACCCAAGCGCCCCCGTTGCAGAGGTTTGCGTTCGGTCGAGCCTGGCAGTAGGCCCATCCTCCCAAGCGGCGCTCCGGTACGTTCCACGAGAACCAGCATGTCTCGGTCTCCCACCAGCGGTCAGTCATGACCGCGTCGTGAAAGTCGTCGTCGTCTGGACTGAACACCGGGTACTGGCGTTCGGCTCTGCGCGCCTCGACGTCGACCTGTTCGATCATCTTCGGCTCCTCACGTCAGAGGTGGCCAGTGACGATCGGCCAGGACACCCATGGCCGGCCGGGCGAGCTCGGTCTCCCGAGCTACCCGACGCCACAGATAGCGCAGATACGCGTCGTCCCCGAGCCGATTCGAACGAATCTCGGTGGCGACGCCCACCCGACCATCGGCGAGAGACGTAGGGCGGTAGCCCAGCAGCTCTTCGGCATCGTCGAGCTCGCACGCATCGAAGAATGATCCGTGCGCGTCGACCTGGGCCAGGTATTTGATGAGCCGCGCCAAGCCCTTGCTGCGTGCCTTCGCCAGCGGGTCGGAGGTTCTCGGCACGATCACGTCGCGCAGCTGGGTGAGGATGGCGCCGTACATCCATTCGTGGCTGCGTTTCTCCGCGTCGGGCGGAACCTCGGCCGGGGTCAGATCGATCGGGATCACAGCGGCCAGCGCTTCGAGCCAGAGTCGCCGGTGCAACACCCCGTAGATGAAGCCATTGCCGACATCGCTGCCCCCGGAACCGGTCGATGCAGCTCCGGAGTCGGCGCCTCCCGGTCTATGGGTCATCACTTGCAACTTCGCTTCCGCCATCACCCGGTAATACCGCACCCGACCCTCGTCGATCATGTTGCCCGACCACTGCTCGTAGTCCCGGAGGCGGGCCGGGAAGTCGGTGAACGGCTCCTGCGTAGCCCGTAAGGAGAGCCACGCAATGTCCTCCATGGGATCACCGAGATGAGCCAGCTCCCAATCGACGATGGCGACGACGCGGCCGGAGGCATACATGAAGTTTCCCGGGCCGGTGTCGCCCTGAACGAGGACGACGGGCCCTTCGGGGAGCGGAACGTGCCGTCGTAGCCAGCGCAACGTGAACGCCAGAGCAGGCTCGAGCTCCCCGCCGCGCCCCTCCAGAATGGCATCCCACTCGTCGAGCTCATGACATACGGCATCACGTACCGTCGTGGGAACCGGGAATCCGGGCAGATCGAGGGAAGCCGGATCCAGTTTGTGCAAGGCGGCGAGCTTCGCCATGAAGTCTCGAGCCGTCTCTTCCTGTTCGAGGGGGTCCAGAATGCGGGAGAACCAGTTCTCCCCCTTCAGCCGTTCGGACAACATCGCCTGATGAGAATGGTGGACGCCGAGCAGGCGGGCCACGGGCACATCGGTGTCCTGCAGCGCCCGGCACACCGATGCCTCCCGGTGCAGTGTCCACGGGTCTTTGGTGCGCTGCGGATCTGACCGGTCAACGTGCAGGAAGAGCTCGCGCACCCCGCCATCGGGCTGCTCTAAATCCACGAACCACGCCTCTTTCCGCGCCCCGCCGGGCTTTCGGTCGGCGTACGTGAGCCGGCCGCCACCGAGGTCCTCGACCCACTGCACCAGATCGTCGGGAAGTCGTCCCCGTGGTTCGCCCATTTTCAACGATCCGTCACCGTTAGAGGACTGCTCCGGCCTCTTTGAGGCGGATGATCGCATCCCAGTCGAGGCCGAGCTCGAGGAGTAGTGATTCGGTGTGCTCGCCGTGCTCCGGCGCACGGCTGAGTTCCGGTGGCGCCTCGTCGAATTGCACGGGGTTGGCGACCAGGGTGAACGCGTTCTCCTCGTCGATGGGCACATCGACCAGGTACCCGTTCTCCATTGCCTGTGGGTCGTCGTGGAGCTCGATCGGCTCCTGGTAGACGGCCCATACCCCCGTCGCCTCCGACAAGGCTTGCTTCCATTCCGCCAGGGAACGCTGGGCGAACGCCTCGTCGAGGGCGGCGACGCACGCCGGCCCGTTCTCACGCCGCCGGGTGGCGTTCTCGAAGCGCGGGTCATTGACGAGTTCGGGCCGGCCGATCCTCTGGCAAAGGTCGGGCCAGTGGCGGTCGGCCTCGAGCATGGTGAGGTTGATGAACCGGCCGTCCTTCGTCTTGTAGGTACTCACCAGAGGATTGGGCGCCAGCGTCCGATCGCCCCGGGGCAGCTTCGGGATGCCGAACAGCTTGCTCGCCACGATGTCCGGCGACAGAGCCCACATCGCGCAGGACAAGAGGGAGGCATCGACAACCGACGTCACGCCGTGGCGCTCCCGACGGAACAGCGCGGCCGCGATTCCTCCTGCGATTGTCTGCCCGCCGGGGAGATCTCCGTACGCTGCTCGAGGACTGATCGGATACTCGTTCTCGTCGGGCGTCAGACACGTGGCATGGCCGCCCCGGGCAAAATACGCAGCGGCGTCGTATCCCCCGCGTTCCTTTTCCGGACCCCGCTGACCCATCCCACTGCCGCGGACGTAGATGATCTCCGGGTTGCGGGCGCGGATATCCGCCACATCGATCTTCATGCTTGCGCGGGCCGAAGGCAGGAAGCTCGTGAGGAAGACATCCGCTGTCTCCGCCAGTTTGTAGAGGATCTCGAGTCCCTCTTCGGATCGGAGATCTATGCCGATGCTCCGCTTGCCACGGTTGGGCTGTTCGATCATGAAGTTGACGGCTTGCGCCCCTCCTCCGAACATGCCCGCCGTGATAAGACCCCTTTGCGGGTCTCCTGTCTTCGGGTGCTCGACCTTGATCACGTCGGCTCCCCAGTCGGCCAGAACGGCACCCGCAGCGGGCACGAACGTCCAGGTGGCCACCTCGAGCACCCGGACTCCCTCGAGAACACCCTCCATCGCTCCCCTTTGCCTCGCCCTCGCCGGACGCAGTCTGTCGCACCGCACGCTCGTCGCCGTCCATGCGGCACCTGACCCGATACAGTAGCCTCAATTCGCCGCAAAACTATGGGAATCAACGCCCGGCGCAGCCTCGTCGATCCCAGCGATCGGGACGGCCGACGTGAGCGCACGCGCTCCCGTCCGGCGCCAAAAGCCGCAGTGTGCCGACCCCTTCCCCGCTGAAAATGTGCACCGCTTCGGCCTCGACGTGACCACAACGGCAGCACCGTCAACCCGGTCCGTGCGATGCTTCGTCCCAATCTCCCACTCGGACCGGGACCGAGCCAATTGTCTAGAGTATCCTCAATTAGGAGCGGTGTTTCAAGACAGGAGCCATGATCGTCCTCAGCAAGGGCCACGCGTGCATCGGGCCGGGTCTGGATGGCTAACTACGTCAACTTCTTGATCCTGGGACTGGGCAACGGTTCGGTCTTTGCAGCCCTGGCCATGGCCCTCGTCGTCACCTACCGAAGTTCGGGCGTGTTGAATTTCGCCACTGGGGCACAGGCGCTCTACGCCTCGTACACCTATGGGCTCTTGCGGACGGGTCGCTTGTTGCTGCCGATCCCAGGGGTGCCAACCATTTCGATCGGAGGGCCGATGGCATTCGCGCCGGCCCTAGTCGTCACGCTCGCCATGCAGGCCCTGCTCGGCGTCATTCTCTACGAGGCCGTGTTCCGGCCGCTACGCCATCAGCGAGCAGTGGCCAAAGCGGTGGCGTCGCTCGGGGTCATGGGTCTCCTCACCGCACTCATCAATCTCCAAGTTGGCGCCCAACAACTGCTGGTTGCGCCCATCTACCCGCAGAACACATTCACGATCGGGAGCATCCGGATCCCGGCCGATCGCTTGTGGTTCGCGGTCACCATCATCGGGGTGGCTCTCCTGCTCGGGGCCATCTACCGCTTCACCCGTTTCGGGCTGGCCACGCGGGCGTCGGCTGAATCGGAGTTTGGGGCCCTGGTCACCGGGCTCTCACCCGAGAACATCGCGTTGGCGAACTGGGCCATCAGCGGTGCCGTGGCCGGCCTGGCCGGAATCTTGATCGGGCCGCTGGTGCCACTCATCCCGGGGTCGTACACCTTGTTCATCGTGCCGGCGTTGGCGGCCGCGGTCGTGGGTCGCCTGTATTCACTGACGCCGGCCGTCGTTGCCGGCCTCTTCCTCGGCGCCCTCGAATCCGTCTCGGTGTACCTCAACTCCCGCTACCCATCGTTTCCGAGCGGCGCGGGCCAGGTGCTCCCTCTCGTCATGGTGCTCGCCGTCCTCTTGTTCCGGGGCCGACCGCTCCCTACCCGAGGTCAGTTGATCCAACCGACGCTCGGCAAGGCCCCGCTGCCCCGCCACATACTCCTCCCTGTCGTCATTGGGGTTCCCGCGGCGGTGCTCATGCTCGTCCTGTTACAGCAGAGTTTTCGCGATGCCTTCATCCTGAGTCTGATCTATGCGGTCCTCGGCCTGTCGCTCGTCGTCGTCACCGGATACGTGGGGCAAATCTCCCTGGCGCAACTGGCGCTGGCCGGCGTGGCCGGTTTTCTGCTGAGCACCTTCGCCCATACGTGGGGTATCCCGTTCCCCTTTGCGCCACTCCTGGCCTCCCTGGCCGCCACCGTCGTGGGAGTGGCCTTCGGCCTGCCCGCGCTACGGATCCGCGGCTTGTTCGTGGCCATTGTCACCCTGGTTCTGGCCGTAGCCGTCGAGGCTGTCTGGTTTCAGAACAACAGTCTGGACGGCAGCTCGGGGGGCGAGCCGATTCCCGACCCGCACCTCTTCGGGCTCGATCTGGGTATCGGGTCTGGTGTGCAATTCCCCCGCATCGGCTTTGGACTGCTCTGTCTCTTCGTACTGGTCGTCGTCGCCATTGCAGTTGCCCGCCTGCGGATGAGCCGCCTCGGATCCGCCATGCTCGCGGTCCGGGCCAACGAACGTTCTGCCGCCGCCGCCGGAATCAACGTTGTCCGGATCAAACTCATTGGGTTTGCCATCGGCGCATTCATCGCAGGGATCGCCGGATGCCTCATGGCGTACATGCAGACGAACGTGACATTCGAGACGTTCGATGCCCTGGTCGGCCTCCTGTTTTTCTCGACCGTGTTCGTCGCCGGCATCACGTCGGTCAGTGGCGCCATTTTGGGAGGGTTGGGCGCTTCGGGCGGCCTCCTCTTCGTGACGACCAACCACGTCGTCAACTTCGGCAACTGGTACGGGATCCTCCTCGGAATCGGGGTGATCCAGACAGTGATATTCAATCCCGAAGGCGCAGTCGGGCCCATGTACGCCACGCTCGACAAGCTACGACGTCGATTCGTACCGCCGTCCCCGACGGGCCTTCCCGCCGAGTCGGTCATCCCCGAGACGCCGGGCGCCGTGCCTGTCGCCAGGAGCGCAGCTACGCCCAAGCTCGAGACAACGCATGACCCGGGAGAGCGCACCTTGCTCGAGGTGCAAGGACTGAGCGTGCACTACGGCGGTGTCGTGGCCGTGGACGACGTCAGCTTTTGCGTGCCCCAAGGTCACATCGTCGGCCTGATCGGGCCCAACGGGGCAGGAAAGACAACCCTCATCGACGCCCTCAGTGGCTTTACCCGCTACCGGGGTCACGCGCTACTCCAAGGTCGCCCCCTGGAGGGACTCGCACCGCACCGACGTGCGTCCGAAGGCCTGGGAAGAACGTTCCAGAGCATCGACCTCTACGAGGACCTCTCGGTCGAGGAAAATGTGGTGGTCGGGCAGCACCTGGCTCGCGACAGGGGATCCGAACAGCTGTCGGTCGTCCTCGACTCCTTGGGCCTCTCTGCATTTCGAAACAGGAACGTCGGGGAATTGTCGCAGGGTCAGCGTCAAATGGTGTCCGTGGCGCGTGCACTCGCGGGCGAGCCCCGGCTTCTCCTCCTTGACGAGCCCGCAGCGGGACTCGACAGCACCGAGAGCGAGTGGTTGGCGGAACGACTCCGCACGGTACGCGACTCAGGGGTGACGATCCTCCTGATCGATCACGACATGAGCCTCGTTCTCGGGTTGTGCGACGAGCTTTTCGTGTTGAATTTCGGGTCTTTGATTGCCTCGGGACCCCCCGATCGGATTCGAGTTGATCCCCTGGTGGTGGACGCGTACCTCGGTGCCGCACATTCGAAGGAGCCCGTCACATGACGATTGCTCCCGCTCTTGCGTGTGTCGGTGTGGATGCTGGCTACAACAAGATCGCGGTTGCCCGCAATATCGACCTCTCGGTCGGTCACAAGCAGATACTGACCGTATTGGGCCCCAATGGCGCAGGCAAGACAACGCTTCTTCTGACCATTGCCGGATTCCTTGCTCCCCTCGACGGCACAATTCGGATTGACGGCGAGCAGTTGCGAGACGGTTCGGCTCGCCGGATGAACAGGGCCGGTGTCGTGCTGGTGCCAGATTCGCGCGCGCTGTTCACCGAACTGACGCCCGTGCAGAATTTGAAACTGGCCGCCCAGCGATCTCGGGGATCGGTTGACGACGTCATGGATCTCTTCCCCGCCCTCCGGCTGCGGTCTCGTCTACGAGTGGGTCAGCTCTCCGGGGGCGAGCAACAGATGCTCGCCGTCGCTCGAGCCTTGATCCAGGCGCCGAAAGTGCTGCTCATCGACGAGATGAGCATGGGCCTGGCCCCGGTCATCGTCGAGTCCCTGCTGCCGATCATCCGCCGGGTGGCCGACGAGAGCGATGCCGCTGTGGTCCTGGTCGAGCAACACATACAGCTCGCACTCGAAGTAGCCGATCTCGCTGCGGTCCTCGTGCACGGCGAGATCATCGCTGCGGGCACGGCGGACGAGGTTCGCCGGCAAGAGGCCGAGCTCGAGCGGGCGTATTTGAGCGGCGAGCGCACGATCGACCCGGGACCCTGACGAGGTCTCGGGGAAGCTTCAGCCCGCAAACGTAAAGGCGTCAGCGAGGGCACGAGCCAGATTTCGCGCGCACCGGAAGTGCGAATCGAGTCCCGAATGCGCCGTCAACAGATCCCGCTTGACTCCGGTCCGAAAGAGATGCCCACCCATCCTGCTGGTCATATATCCACCGAGCGCCAGCAGCACCCGATAGAAGCTGACGGCCCGCGGATCCGTGTCCGCGGGTTCACCCCCGGCGTGGACATATGCCTCGACGAATGTCGGCCAGTCCATCAGGTACGTGGCAACGCCCCACGCGGCGGCCAGTTCCCGGGCCGGCGGTCCAATGGTCGCTGCCTCCCAGTCGACGAGCGCCGTCACCTGGCCGCCATCGACGAGCATGTTGTGGAAGCCGAAATCTCCTTGCAGCAGGCTGAGCCTCGGTGCGCCCGCCACGTCGGACGCGTGCTCATGGAGCCATTGCCGGGCCAGGGGAACGGTCGCGCAGGGCGGTCCACTGAGCTCGTCGATTCTCCCTGCGATCGCCTCCACCATCGCGAGGACAGCGTCCTCGGTAGGGGATTTCTGGTCGGCATGGAGGCGTGTGTGGGCCAGATCATCGAGAGGCAGCGAGTGGAGGCGGGCCAGCGCCGCCGCCAGTTGCAGGCCGATCTCCACCTTGTGGTCGGGCGGGGCGGCCAGGTCGGGGAAGAATTCACCAGCCTTGTGCCCGCGCACCCGCTCCATCACCAAAAACGTGCCCTCGCCAAGGCCGTGACCTTCCCGCTCGGCAAAGAACGGTTCCGGGACAGGAATACCACCGAAGTCGTACACCGCCTTGATGACGGCATATTCCTCGGCGGCTTCGGTCTGGAGCAGGCCCACCGGCCGATCCTTGCGCAGAATTGCCTCGTTCGGCAGCTCGAGCGTTCCCGAGAGGGAGAGCAGGATCGTTTCCTTCGAGCGCCCACCCGGAACGACCGACGCGCGCGTCACGACGACATCAGGGGAGTCGGTGAGCCGCTTGCGGAAGTAGGCGGTGAGCTGCTCGTTCGTCACGGAACACTCGTTGGTGGCGCGCTCACCATCCGTGCGTGGATGGCCGGCCAGCTCGGAGCGACGAAGGTCCTCCACCCGCTCGAGAAAGGAGCGCTCGATCCCCACCAGACGGCGCCCGAGCTCACGCTCCGCCGCGACGGGGCTGGCAGAAGTACGCGCCACCACCGTCGCGGCTTCTCCCCTGAGCTCATCGAAGTGCCCCGTACCGACCGAGAGTGCGCTCCCGGCGTCCCGGTCGAGCAGCTCTGCGAAGGCTTCACCGAACTCGGTGCTCAGTGCGGGTGCGAACTCCTCCTCGACGATGAATTCGGCCAGGATCCGATCGATGAGACCCGCCGCGTCGATGGCCTGCGCGCTTGTGAGCTCGGGGAGGAACACGTGCTGAATCGTGGTTCGAATCTGCCGGAAGTAGAGCGCCCGGTCCTCGCTCGATTGCCTCATATTGTCCTCACATCCACCCGGTCACGACTCCCGCCTCGTCACACCGTTGGTCAGCGCGTCCGACAGCACGAACGAGGGAGGATGGGCGCCATTGCGGGGATTGTTGTTCACCTCGAGAAATCCCCACCCTCCTGGCTCGCCATCCACCCACACGTCACCGACGGATTCCCAGCCGAAGCGTTGGCCGGTCGCTCCAATCATGCCTCCGATGGTCTCGATACGGATGCGCATCGTCTCACCCGACACCAGGTGGTACTCGACCTCAGCCGATGGACAACGTACGGAGTCGTCGTCGAGATGCACGAGCATGTTGGAACTGGCCACCGGCAGAGCCTTACCCTCCGATGTCAGCGAACCATGTCGGAAGAAACTGCCATTGGCTCCGACCATCGACCCGTACCGGAACTCCAGTGATCGGCCGAACGAGCCACCGAAGCTCCGGCTCGCAAGAAAGCTGTCCCATCGGCGAACGCCCCACGAATGGTCACGCCAGCCTGACCCATCGATCTCGGCGGTCCGATCGTCGAGCGTCACGGTACCGCGCACCCGACAGAAGACGTGGAAGTTGCTCGAGAATATGGCGCCGGCTGCCCCGGCCGAACCAGCGAAAGCACCAGCAGTGGACTCATTGAACGTTTCCGGGTCGTCCTCGATCTCGAGGTCCATCTGGCAACCGTCACCCTCCAGCACGAAGCGCAGCCGCTCCCCGTCGTGGAAGATGCGCTGCGGGCCCGCACCCAGACCGTGCCCGGCGATGTGCGGCAGCGCCAGCTCCTCGTCGTTGTGCCGGAATCGCGTCCCGTCCTCGTGGTACACGCCGCACCAGAGGTTGGCCGTGTTGCGGTTGACCTCGTTGCCGACTCGGTGGTTGCCGCCGAGTCCGCTGACGGGGTCACGCCAGGCCAGGTAGGCGCTTTCCTGCCAGTCGGGATCGTCGCCGGCGGGATGCGACCCCTCGTCCTCTACGCTGCGCACCATGGCATAAAGTGTACTCATTGCCGAAACGGCAAACGGGAGCCCGCAACCGTCGACCCAAGAGGGCGCTATTTCGCGAAGAGCCCCGCCGCGTTGATGGTCTTGATGTCCGTGGCCTGCCCGTTGCTCTTGAGCGTACCGATCAGGGTGGACACCGAACAGACACTTGGAAGAGACGGGATGATCTTCCCGTTGCAGGTGAACGTTGCTCCATCCGATAGGGGAAGGACCACATTCTTTGCCGTCGTGATCTGCTTGGTTATCCCCGCCGGTGTGACGGGTCCGTGGTAACCCTGCATGATGTTGATCAGAGCCCAGATCGCCGAAGCTCCATCAGATTGATTCGTGCTCACATTCGGGCTCGGGTTTACAGAAGGCGCGAATTTCTTGGTGATGGCGGCGTACGTGGCGTAGTCGGGCGAGCTCGTGACGCCCGGACTCGAAATGATCGACCCCGCCATGACCGAGTCGAGTGACGACTTGATGATGCTCGGATCGACACACGTGCTCAGCACGAATCTCGGTAGCTTGAGCCCGAGCGTCTGGTAGGCCTGGAAGAATGACGTGCAGAGGGTGAGGTCACCGGTCATCCCGATCGCCTGAGCACCCCACTGGACGGCGCTTTCGAGCTGCGGCGAGATGTCTGCTGTCCCAAGGTTGACCGGTATGACCTTGAAGCCGACGTTTGCCTTCTTAAATGCCGTTACGCCCAGGGTCTCGGCCGGTTGAATCGCCTCGGGAACATTGACCGTCAGCATGGCGAATTTCTTATAGCCCCTGGCTTTGGCCACTGCGGCGTCGGCGGCCAGGACGCCGGGAAGGCCACCGGTAAGGGAGTACGCGCCTTTTGTCGTCGTCTCTTCCGTCGTGCTACCGGACAACGTGATGTAGGGAATGCCGGCCTTGACGATGGTCGGTACCTCCGTCGGGCCCTGACCGGTGAACGGGAGCGTCACCGCAACCACGTGCTTTTGCACCATCTGGTTGGCGCAGTCCTGACCGCCCGCCGGGGTTGACAAATTCTCGCATATGAACAGCTGGATCGGATGGCCGCCCAGTCCACCCTTGTAATGGTTGGCCCAGGCGACGGCCATACGGGCACCCTGCTCGACGAGAGGGGCCGTACCCACGGTACCCGAACCTCCGTCGCTGATCAGGCCGAGGATGACCGGCTTCCCCGTCGCCGGATCTGCCTTGCCGAGGGCAGAGCTTGAACTGGCACTGGCCGCACCACCTGCACAGATGGTGAGGGTCGCCGTCGACAACGCGGCCAGCCCGACGAGGAGCAGCGACGTCCGGTGCCGATTCGGGTGATGCCCGGGTGCCTTCTGCACGTCAACCTCCAATATGCGCAGGGGTGACGGCATACGGACAAGTGTTTGCAAGCCCTACCCCCCTGCTTCACCAGAAGAGTACACTCTACTCATCAGCCGTGGGGCGGTCAAGGGTGTCCCGCTCGGTCACACAATGCGGGACTGATGGTCGCCCCAGTAGCGCTCGCGCAAACCCAATTTGTAGAGCTTGCCGGTCGGGAGTCGGGGTAGCTCGTCTTGAAAGTCGATCGTGCGCGGGCATTTGAAATGGGCGAGATGCTCGCGACAGAACGCGATGAGCTCTCGCTCGAGCTCTTCGTCCGGTTCCACCCCCGCCACGGGCTGCACGACCGCTTTCACGGCCTCACCGAGGTCGTCGTCGGGCACGCCGATCACTGCCGCGTCCATCACCTTGGGGTGGGTGACAAGCAGGTTCTCCGTTTCCTGCGGATAGATGTTCAC
>Ga0302324_100004502_pt1 | contig 30799 bp, 28 predicted proteins | sample Palsa_T0_1_FD_201949 | JGI IMG/M metagenome (GOLD analysis project Ga0302324, IMG submission 201949) | Peat permafrost microbial communities from Stordalen Mire near Abisko, Sweden - Palsa_T0_1 | ecosystem: Environmental > Terrestrial > Soil > Palsa > Peat permafrost | place: Sweden: Abisko... | reverse complement strand
TTCTTCAATCTTCAAGCGGGATTGAATTTGTACTACGCTGAAACCAATTTGATTTCGATCGCGCAGCAGGCCATCATGAACCGCACCAAGCTGGGCCGTGAAATGCGCGAAATGATGGAAAAACGCGCTCGCAAGAAAGAGAAGTGAACCAGCGACTGGCTCTTAGCCTTTAGCTCTTAGCTGGGGGCGCAAGAGCCGCCAGTATTGCGATAAGATTTGTTCGAGACAAAGGGTTACCCTGTGAACCCCTGTGTCCACTGTGGTAAAGGTTCTCGCCGCAGAGGAAAGAAAACTGCCAGAAACTACGCCGATCAAGCTGACAGCTGACAGCTGACGGCTGAAAGCTGCCCTATGGACAAACTTGCCGCCGCCAACCGCATCAACGAATTCCTCCAATCCGTCGTCACCAACGGCGGACTTCACCTTAAATACCGCATCGTCGTCGATCCTCCGGCGCAAAGCGACTTTGAGAAGCCCGAAATCTTCGTCGATTTTTCCGGTCCTGATTCCGCCCTGCTCCTCGATCGGGGCGCCGAACTTCTCCGTGCCCTCGAACTGCTGGCCCTCGAAATCCTACGCCTGCCTTCCGCCGATCACGAAAAGATTTCCTTCGACTGCAAGAACCAGCGCTCCATGCGCCTGCAGGAACTTCGCATGGCCGCCACCGTCGCGGCGGAGAAAGTTCGCCAAACCGGAACTCCCTTCCACTTCGCTCCCATGTCCTCGCGCGAGCGCCGCATCGTCCACCTCGCCCTGCGTGACCAACCCGACCTGCGCACCGAAAGCGACGGAGAAGGGTTCAATCGCTCGGTAGTCCTCTATCCTGCGGACTACAAACCCGCCGCCACCAAGCCCGCCCGTCGTACGGTCCCGTAGGCTGAGGCAGAAGCAGCCGCGAATTGGCGCAAGCATCGAGCCCGCGGCGTAAGCCGTGGGTCGAAAGATGGACAGTGACTAAGCCCCAAAACCGGCGAAAGACAAATCCCTTTGGCGATCGTCGCGTCGATCTCCGGCAAGCCCAAGAGAACTTGTGCTTTGATGGAGCCCTGCTAAATTCAAAGGAGCCACTCCCCAACGACCCCCAACCACCCCAACCACCCAAGCTCTGTACTTATCCCCGCCCTCTCAGGCAAAATAGACCGCTCCACCGATTCGCCCTCGAGAGGCCCCACTTATGCATCCAGTTCGCCAGGCAATCATTCTGTTCGCGCTCCTAGTGCCAATGATGACCCTGCTCTCCGCCGCCCAGACTTCGCCGCTCGTCTATCCCCAAGCCCGCCGCAGCGATCAGGTCGACGACTACCACGGCACCAAGGTCGCCGATCCCTACCGCTGGCTCGAAGACACCGATTCCGCCGAAACCAAGGCCTGGGTTGAGGCCGAAGATAAGCTAACCTTCCGCTACCTCGAGCAGATTCCCTACCGGCAGGCCATCCACGACCGCCTCACCAAGCTCTGGAACTACGAGCGCTTCAGCGTTCCTGAACAGGAGGGCGGCCGCTACTTCTTCCAGCACAACAACGGACTCCAGAACCAGAACGTACTCCTCGTCGCCGAGTCCCTCAACGCCGAACCACGCGTCTTGCTCGATCCCAACACGTTCTCGAACGATGGCACGGTCGCGCTAGCCGGTACTGCGGTCTCGGACGACGGCAAGTTGATGGCCTACGCCATCGCTACTTCCGGCTCCGACTGGACCGAGTGGCACGTGCGCGACGTCGACACCGGCAAAGACCTTCCCGACGACATCAAGTGGGTAAAATTCTCCGGCGCCTCCTGGACCAAAGACAACAAGGGTTTCTACTACAGCCGTTACGACGAACCCAAAGGCGCCATGATGCGCGACACCAATTATTTCCAGAAGCTCTACTATCACCGCCTGGGCGCCGCCCAATCCGAAGACAAACTCATCTACGAGCGCCCCGACAATAAAGAGATGTTCTTTGGCGGCGAAGTCACGGATGACGGCCATTATCTGATTATCACCGTCACCCAAGACACTTCCCCCAAGAACCGCCTTTACTACAAAGATCTCACGCAACCGGATTCCCAAATCGTAAGGCTGCTCGACGACTTCGATGCCCAATACAGATTCATCCAGAACGACGGTCCCGTCTTCTGGTTCCATACCGATCTCGACGCTCCCCGCGGACGCCTGATCGCCATCGACACCCGCCATCCTGAGTGCGCCAACTGGAAGACCCTAGTTCCTCAGGGCCCAGACAAACTCGAGTTCGCCGATGTCGTAGACAATGTGTTTCTCCTCGGCTACCTGAAAGACGCGCGCACCGAAGTCCGCGTCCACGACCTGAGCGGCGCCTTCCTGCGCAACGTCGACCTGCCTGGCATCGGCACCGCCGTAGGTTTCGGCGGCAAACGCAAGGACAAAGAAACCTTCTACGCCTTCACCAGTTTCACAGCCCCGACCACGGTCTATCGCTACGATCCGCAAGCCGGCAAAAGCGCTGTCTACCGCCAGCCCAAGGTCGACTTCGATCCCACCCGCTACGAAACCAAACAGGTCTTCTACCACAGCAAAGACGGCACCCGCGTCCCCATGTTTCTCACCTATAAAAAAGGGCTGAAGCTCGACGGCCAGAATCCCGTCCTGCTCTACGCCTACGGCGGATTCGATATCTCTCTCACCCCGTTCTTTTCTGTCCCGAACGTTGTCTGGCTCGAAATGGGAGGCGTCTACGCTCAGCCCAACCTGCGCGGTGGCGGCGAATACGGCGAGGAGTGGCACCAGGCCGGAATGAAACTCAAAAAGCAGAATGTATTCGACGACTTCATCGCCGCCGCCGAATGGCTGATCGCCAACCACTACACTTCAACCCCCAAGCTCGCTATGCGCGGCGGCAGCAACGGCGGATTGCTGATCGGTGCATGCCTAACCCAGCGTCCCGATCTTTTCGGCGCAGCCTTGCCCGAAGTCGGCGTCATGGACATGTTGCGTTTCCACAAATTCACGATCGGCTGGGCCTGGACCTCCGACTTCGGCTCCTCCGACAATTCCGAAGAGTTCAAAGCGCTCTACGCCTACTCGCCGCTGCATAACCTGAAACCCGGAACGAAATATCCCCCCACTCTGATTGCCACGTCGGATCACGACGACCGCGTAGTCCCCGGCCACAGCTTCAAATTCGCCGCCACCATGCAAGCCGATCAAGCCGGACCCGCCCCCGTCCTGATTCGCATCGAAACCAAAGCCGGCCACGGCGCCGGCAAATCAATCACCAAGCTAATCGACGAAACCGCCGACACCTGGTCCTTCGTCGCCCACAATCTAGATATGAACGTGACCCTCGAATAGCAGTGGACGGTGACCCCATTCCGAGAATCGTCATCCTGAGGCCGCGCTTTTTTCGGGGCTGAATTGGGGGCCGAAGCAGCTGCCCTGAGCTGGTCGAAGGGATCGATGCAAGCAGCCTTCGCGCCACCGACGCCGCGGGCCTTCTCCGGGAAGCCGCTCCTGCACGCGATGGTTTGGAGAAAAGGAACCCAGCCTGTCAGGAGGAGGGTTGAACCGATTCACGGAAATGGGACTGACCCTCTAACGAGTCTAGCCAAGCCTGAAGCGCAACTCCCGAGTCTTTGCTGACGTATAAGAAGCGCAGGCCCATCACAAAGGAGTCACTCCAAACTACATCCGCCTTGGCATGAAAAGCTTGTGGGTCGAGGCTGGGAAGCTCGAACTCCACGGTGACGACTCCTTTGAGTCGCAGCGGATCAGTGAGCTTGATGGCCATCCCTCCTTCACTCACGTTCTTCATCTTGGCCGTGAAGGATTGCCCAAGAGCATTCTGAAACCGCACAGGCACATCCACGTAGAATCGGAAATATCTACGATGTTCGCGTTCCATCTTGGGAACGGTGCCCTCTAGGATGCTGCGTAGTCGGGCCTGCTGAATCGGTTTACTGAGTGTGAGATCGGCCCCTAGAGCGAGAGCTTCCCGGGCGCTCGTCATACCATTCAGTACCGCCAAAATAAGGGTCTGCTTGTTCGCGGGGGCGGCCCGCAGCGCGGGGAGTACTCTTGCGCCTCCGGGCACATCGTCACAGTCGACCACAAGTCCATCCAGATGCCGGCGGGAGACAAACTCGATCGCGCTCGCGCAATCCTGGCGGAGGTGAAGCGAGGCTCCGTGCGTACCTAAACCGGCTTGGACATGACCTAACAGAGAGGGGTCGCAGGTCACGATCAAGCACTCTAAATCCATTTTGCGATCTTAGCGAACTGCGGACCCGCGGCCAAAGTGACCAACGTGCATGGCACTTGTGTTGTCATCCTCAGCGAAGTGGCTGATTTAAAAAGGGCTGGTTCGAAAGGGCAGGTTTCCCGAAAGAGAATCCGCCACACAGTCGATAGATCCACGGCGGTGCCGTTCACCACCAGTCTCTGTCGGGTTAGTCAAACATATTGGTTGGCAGGGGAAAGCCGACGGCCTTGAGTTTTTCGGCGAACTTGGGCCGGATGCCCTCGGCCCTAAAAATTCCGAGCACGCGCCCGTCGGATGAAAGTCCTTGCTGTTCGAACACAAATAGATCCTGCATGCTGATCAGGTCAGATTCCATGCCGGTGATTTCGGAGATATGTGTGAGACGGCGCGTTCCGTCCCTGAAGCGCTCCACCTGAAGAACCAGAGAAACCGCGGACGCGATCTGTTTTCGAATCGCCCTCTCGGGCAAGTTGAGGTTCGCCATCGTGGCCATAGTCTCCATGCGGGCGAGAGCATCCCGGGGGGAGTTGGCGTGCACCGTGGTCAGTGATCCGTCATGGCCTGTGTTCATCGCTTGCAGCATGTCGAAGGCTTCTTCGCCTCGCACCTCGCCCACCACGATCCGGTTGGGACGCATCCTCAGGCTGTTGGTCACCAGTTGCCGTGCTTGGACCGCGCCCTTGCCTTCCGCGTCGGCGGGCCGGCATTCCAACCGGACCACGTGGTGCTGCTTCAGTCGCAGTTCCGCCGAGTCTTCAATCGTGACGATGCGTTCTTTCGAGGAAATGTAGCCGGAGAGCACATTCAGCAATGCGGTCTTTCCGGCTCCCGTCCCGCCGGAGATCACAATATTAAGACGTCCTCCCACCGCAGCTTTCAACAACCCCAGCATCGGCGCACTCAAAGTCTTATTGGCCAGTAGGTTTTCTTCGGTGAGAGGAACGTGACCAAAACAGCGCACCGAAAGATGGGGACCGTCAATCGCCAAGGGCGGAATGATCACATTGACACGGGATCCGTCGGCCAGTCGAGCGTCCACCATGGGCGACGATTCATCCACTCGCCTTCCGATCGCCGAAACAATCTTGTTGATGACGCGCATCAGGTGCGCATCATCCTTGAAGATGATCTTGGTTTCTTCCAGAACGCCGGCGCGTTCCACATAAACTTCTTTAGCGCCGTTCACCAGGATGTCATCGATCGTCGGGTCTTGTAGCAACGGCGCAAGCGGCCCCAGGCCAAAGACTTCATCCAGGATTTCGAGCGACAAACGCTCTTTTTCAGGGACCCCGAGCGCCGTCTTGACTCGCGACACCGCATCCTGGATCACGGCCAACACTTTCCCCCGCGTCCGCTCGTCCGGGGCGCTGGCAATTCTCTCCAGATCCAACTTAGTGAGCAGGTAGCGATGGATTAGATTCTTTAGATCCAGATAGACGCGAAAGTCCAACCCGCCATACCTTCTCGGGTCGCCTGGGCCAGGTCTGGTCAAGAGCGGTGGAACTCCGCTAGAGGCAACCGTATTGAACCCTCCCCATCTTGGGGCCAGAATTATAGGACTCAGGTTGATGAAAAACAATTACGCCCCACACGCTATCGTCCTTCATCCGCCGAAGGCCCATACACCGAAGGCACCGGCACTCCATTCAACCGCAAATAAACTCCCAACTGCGCTCGATGATGAATCATGTGGCTCATCACCATCCGCCGGATCGCACCTATCCGCGGCCCGTCATAAAACTTTTTTTCCCCCGCCGAGAGCTTCCAGTTCTTAGACCAATGCTCATCACTGGCACCCGCAATCCCTGCCCGCAGCGCCGCAGTATTCTTATCGAATAATTCGAGCACATGCCCCCGCGACTCCGCCACCGTCGGCTTGCGCGCGACCTCGCCGGCCGGACGGTTGGCAAAATCGAGGGCATCCTCTTTCATCGCCCTCACTCCCATTCCCGGCAGCTCCGCAATGTGTCCCGCCAGCCGTCCGAGCGTCATCGACTTCTCATGCGGCTTCCAGGCCAGCTTGTCCTCCGGAATCCGCTCCAACGTCCGCCGAGCCGACGCCATCTCAAGATCAAACTCCGGCAGCAACTCCGCACTAATTCCCATTGCACCCTCCTCAAAGGTTTTGAAGAAACCAAGAAGCTCATGTGGGGACGGCCGCCACGGCCTGCCCTGACGAAAGCTGTAGGGGCTCTCAAGCGAGCGAGCGAGTCCGCAGTCGGACGAACCGCACACCGGCTTGGATGTACCCGGCACCGATTCGCTTCTCAAAAGTTGTCAGTAAGAAGTTTCTTGAGAAAAGAAGCCCACTACACGGTCTTGCAGGTAGCTGTTCGAATATCCAACAACCGAGTCAACCGCAAGAAATGCTCAGAAAATTCCACTATTACCAACCAGGTTCGCACAAAACTCTCTCCGGCCGAGCGACTCGGAATTCCACTTCCATCAAACGGCGCGCCCAGCAGATCGAGAAATGGGCGCCGCAAGCCCCGATCGATCCCACCAGCTAACCACCTAGATTCGTAGCAATAAGAATTCCCCTGTGACTCTCTGTGACCCTCGGGGGTTGAGGCTTTTCCTCCGTCCAAAAAGAAGGAGCGGCCGAAAGCCGCCCCTCCAGCAACTCGCTACTATCGACCAGCCGCCGCTGCCGCCGGCATCATCCCCGCAATCGCCATCCCTTCAATCCGCGCCAGCACATTTTCCACGCTCGCCCCTGTGTCGGTGCAACCATCCACATAGGGGTGCCGGCTTCCATCCGCGTGCATCACCAGCACACTGACGTCTGCTTGCCCCTTCTTCACCACATACGGCAGATGATGCCGGTCATTGCGGCTGAGTGTCGGCCCCAATACGACCAGGTCGAACCTGTTCTTGCCAATCGCCGCTTCCACGGCCTTACGTCCCACTGCTTTCTCCACCGTGTGACCCGCCTTCTCCAATGCCGCTGCCATAGCCGCCTGTGCTTCCCCATCCCCCTCACCGTAAAGAATCTTCAGCCGCACCGCCGTCGCCATGAGTTTTCGTCCTCGCTCGGTACCAGTGTCAACTGCCGGTACTCGCCCCACTCACGGTAGCAACCCACCTACCCGCTGAGTACATCACCGAAGACCAGCAACGAACGGGGCTTGCGATGCTCGTGTGGAAGAAATGCTCGTGTGGAAGGAAGGCATGAGGGGACAGCGGCCTCGGCTGTCCGGCCCGGGCGAAGCGCCCGCGGACGCCCAAAGACCAGAATTCAAATCCACCAGAATTCAAATCCTCTTTCCCTCCGCCCGTTTCAGCGCTACACTCTTGCCCCAGAGGGTCTGCCATGTTCCGCGCTCGCTTCGTCGTCGCCATTCTTATTCCGCTCACGCTCACTGCCGTCTGCAGAGCACAATCCGAGCCCACCACCACCACCTGCAACCTCGACGACGGCCGCCAGGTCTACATCCGTTACAACTCCGTGAGCGCCAAGAACGACAGGGCTCCCAACGGCAAGCCCTGGGCCCCAGGCGGCGCTCCCATGACTCTATTTACCGAAGCCCAGCTCAACTTCGCCGGTGCTACCATCCCCGTCGGCGCTTATACGGTTTACCCCATCCCGGCTAAAGACAAGTGGACCCTCGTCGTCAACAAGAACGTTACCCCCGGCGCCGCCTACGACGAGAAGCAAGACCTCGCCCGCGCGGCAATCGAGACCGAACAGGTAAGCCAACCCGCGGACGCCCTCGAAGTCGCCTTTGCCCACGTCGGCCGCAGATGCACCCTCCGCATCTACTTCGGCAAGACCGCCACCTTCGCCGATTTCGTCGCTAAGTAGCCACGGCGCATTTCTTTAAATCGAGTGAACAGAATTAAGCTGGACTGTCATCCTGTGCCGAGCAAAGGACCGTGCAACTTGCCGTCCCCGCCGATGGTCGCGGCGCTTAACTCCCGCGCAATTTCTCACGGCCACCTCTTCCCGCTTTTTTCTGCGACAATCTTCCCATGCGCACCCTGCTAATCCTTCTCGCCGCTACCGCCGTCGCCCAGCGCAGCCCGCAGACTCATCCCTCCCACACCACGGAAAACCTCCGCGGCGCGAGTGCTGTTTCGCAAACTATCGCGTGGGCCTCCGGCACCCACGGCACCTATCTCCTCACCACCGACGCCGGCCGCACCTGGACTCCCGCACAAGTTCCCGATGCCGCCGCCCTCGACTTCCGCGCCGTGGTCGCCTTCTCCGCCAGCGAAGCCTTTCTCATGTCCGCCGGTCCCGCTGACCAGTCCCGCATCTACCACACCACCGATGCTGGCGAGCACTGGCAGCTCCAATTCACCAATACAAATCCCAAAGGCTTTTTCGACTCCATGGTCTTCTGGGACCCGACCCATGGCATCGTTCTCGGCGATCCCATCCCCGATGAGACCGGCAAACTGAAATTCGAACTCCTGATCACCACCGACGGACAAACCTGGACGCCCATCCCACCCGATCAACTCCCGCGAGCTATAGAAGGTGAAGGCGCATTCGCCGCGAGCAACTCCTGCCTAGCCATCCTCTCCAGCACCACTGTGATCGCGAACTCACAAAGCTACGTCATCCCGAGCGCCCACACCCTTGTCACCCCGAGCGAAGCGAGGGATCTTGGTTTCGCCAGCGCGACCTACGGTGTCGGCCCCAACTCCACTACGCCGACACTACCGTGGAAAAGCGGCGCTCGAGCGCTGCATCAGCCTTCGGAAAAAGAAGCGGCTTCAGACCCCGACCCCAACATCTGGTTCGCCACCGGCGGGCGCGCCGCCCGCGTCTTCCACTCCCCCGACCGCGGCCAAACCTGGCAGGTTTTTGATACTCCCATCCTCCATGGCCCCGACTCCGCCGGCATCTTCTCCATCGTTTTCCGCGACCCAGCTCACGGCGTAATCGCCGGCGGCGACTACAAACATCCCGACCGGGACGGCCCCAATCTCGCCTTCACCAACGATGGCGGCAAAACCTGGACCCTCTCCCAAATCTTCCCCCAGTCCTATTACTCCGCCGCAGCCTACGACCAGGGACGCAAGAATCCCAAAGCCCAAGATTTTGCGGAAAACCAGGCGCACGTCCGCCTCTTCCTGGTCGGCCCGAAATTTATCTATGATTTTCGCCCACCTCGCAACCCCACCAGAATCAGCCCGCCCAAAAAGTCCGGCCTCCACTTCAATGCCCTTAGCCCATACCCCACCGGCGGAGCCTTAATCGTCGGCCCCAAAGGCTCCATCGCCATCATCCCCTAACCCAGAGCCCTGCCCTGTGTCCCCAGTAGTTAGAGAGCTCTTGCCTTCCTCGGAAGCCCCCCTCCCGAAAGTTCGTCGAAAATTCCAAACAACCCTTGCTCGCCCGCCCGAAACCCAGTAACCTATACTTTGGCATCGGTAATGTTCAACCCGCACCCCAACCTGGCGGATGACGTCAACCACGCCATCATCCAATCGGAGATCGAAGGCGGAGTTTTCCTCCACGATCTTCCGCCTTCCACCGTTCTCCACATTCAAACCATGCACCACTGCTACACCGCCGTCCTCCTCGGGGGCAGCGACGCACTCATTTCCGGTCATCCCGAATTCTGTCCCGACCCGGTTCAAGTCGCTATCGCCGGCTCTACCTGGGGAGGTTCCATGCTCAAGCTCCAATACGTAGGCCGCGGCATGCACCTCGAATTTCGCCACCCCGAATACGACACTCCCATCGTCACTTCTCCCATTCAGGAAATCCGCGACTCCCAACCCATCTCCGCCGGCCGCACCGTCGACTCGCTTACCTACGACTAAAATTGCTCCGCATAAGTAGGGCCGGCAGCTCTGCCACAAGCCTGTCATCCCGAGCCACCACGGCCTCTGCGGGGCGGGAATACGATTCGCAATCGTTGCATTCCGTTCAACTTCCCACCCATTGACTTTGCGACGCCTCACCCTCTACCATTCACCCGAACCTCCCATGTATGGGTGGGAACTAGAAACTGGAAAACATGACCATCACCACCCGCGAAGTCAGCCACGTCACGCTCGTCGATATCAACGGACGCATCACTCTAGGCGACGAAACCGGAAGGCTCCGCGACACCGTCCACCAGCTCATCGCCCAAGGCAAGAAAAAAATCGTACTCAACCTCGCCCATGTCGATTACATCGACTCCTCCGGCGTCGGCGAACTGGTCAGCAGCTTCACCACCGTCCGCAATGCCGGCGGCGAACTCAAGCTCCTCAGCCTCTCCAAGAAAGTCCAGGACGTGCTGAACGTCACCAAGCTCTACACCGTCTTCGACGTCAAAGACGACGAATTCACCGCCGTAAAATCCTTCGACTACTTTTTCGCCAAGTAAATAAGCCCGGTCACGCTGAGTGAAGCCGAAGGGCATCCCTACATCCACCCCACAGCCGTGGGTCAAAGTGCCCCTGTGGCAACAGCCGCCTTCAGCGGTCAAAGGCAGCGTAGCTCCGCCGTTGCCAGGAGAACATGGGAGGACTTGCAAAAATGCAGATCAATCACTAAACCAGGGACAACGTTTCCAGTTTGTACGTCCAAACGAAACACCCCTCGGGGTCTCATTGACTTCTTTGACGTAGAGTTCGATCCGTGCCTTCAGTTCCTCGGCGGAGGCGAACTCGGATCTCACTGAACAGGGTCTTCGCCATCTTCCGGAAGAACGAGTCGATCAAGTTTAGGCAGGACCCGTGTTTGGGCGTGAAGGTGAATTCAAACCGGTTCGGCAGCGTTGCCAGGAAGGCCGCTCGTCTCGTTGGAGATGTGGGCGCAATGATTGCCCAGCATCAGCCGGATCGAGCGGTAGTGCAACATTATTATGGAATCGATCTACTTGGTACTGACAACTCTCAATACTGCTGCACCTCCCCATCCACCGACACCGCTACATACTTATGCGTCTCCACATCCTGAAACTGGACCACCTGATGTTTCTCCCGCGCCAGCTTTCCCCATCGGCTGGGTTTCTCCCGGTTCTGCTCAATGGCCGCCAAGACCCGCCCGTTCATCCGGAACTGAACCATCCGCAGCCGCCCACTCCCCACCCGCTTAACGCGAATCTTCTGGTCCTCGAGAAGAACTTCCTCGCCATTCATCAATTGCACGGCCACCGATCCCAAGACTTTCTCGACTTCAGTCAGGCCCATCACCCATTTTCCCCAAGATTCCCGCCCACAGACTCCATCATAATCCCCAAAATTCCGCGGCACATTCCACCATTACCATCTAGATTCCTTAACGTTCGTGATTCCTCCCCGAAACAAAGAAGGCGGCCGTCAGGCCGCCCTCCAGAAGCCGCTACTCGGCGCCCGGTACTATCTACTGTTTACCACGGAGCATCGAAGTAACCCGCTCATAATCGTCCACGCTAGCGTACTCAATCACAATCTTTCCCTTCCCATGCCGATCCCGGATCCTCACCCGCATCCCTAAAGTGCGCTCCATATCCGTCTGCGCCGCCCGGACATTCGGATCCATCCACCGCGCCCCACCGCTCTTCTTCTTTTCTCCCGAGAGAGTCTGTCCCGGCAGCATCGCAAACGACCCATTGATTCGCATCACCCGATCTTCAATCTGATCCCATTTCAACTTGTGCGTAACCACTTCTTCCGCCACGGCCTCGATGTGGTCGTTGTTCTCCAGCCGCAAAATCTCCCGTGCGTCCGAGAAGCTGAGCCGGTCCGCCAGCATGTAATCCATCACCTTCTGCGGGAGCCGCAACAGCCGCATATAATTCGACACCGTCTCCCGCGACAACCCAATCCGATCCGCAATCTGCGCCTGCGTCAGCTTAAACTCCAGGCTGAGCACCCGGAACGCCTCCGCCTGCTCGATCGGATTCAAATCCTCCCGGACAATATTCTCCAACACGGTCATCTCCGCCGCTTGCTGCGGCGAGAGCCGGCGCACCAAAGTCGGGATCGTCTCCTTCCCCGCCATCCTCGAAGCCCGCAACCGCCGCTCCCCGAGAACGAGGATGTAACGCCCTTCCTCCTCCGCCGGCCGCACCACGACAGGCTGCACTACCCCATGTTCCTGGATCGAATCCCGCAGTTCCGAAAGCGTCTCCTCATCAAACACAGACCGAGTCTGATACGGATTCTTCTCAATCAGGTCGATTGGAAGATGAATCACCCGGTTGCCCACCACCCCGTCTGCGGCCGCCGCCGGAATAGAAATCACTTCGTCCGCGTCACCTTGTTCCGATGCGGGGACAGGCAATGGGATCTCGGTCTCGCCGACGCCACTACTGCCCTCAGCGCCCGCTGCACTGGCGGCCGGCGACGAGGGAAAGGGCACGGCGGGAGCCGTGCCCCCTGGAGGCGAAAATGATTCGGGCTTTAACCCCTGGTCGGCAACCACCCGCGGCCCCGGCAACAAAGAAGCCAACCCCCGGCCCAAAGCCCGCCGCTTCTCCACCTTCTCGGCTTTCTTCTCGACGCCATGCCCAGTCAACTTCTCCGCCGCCGAACTAGCAGTCATCCCTTATCCCCTTCCGAAACCCTGTCATCCTGAAGGCCCAAGCCCTTTTGCGGGCCGAAGGGACCTAGGCAAGCCACCTGCAGCACGCCGGGCCCGACCCCTTCGGTATATCGATGTATATCAATATATGTATATCGACATTCATCGATCTATCAAGCCGTCTTATCCATCTCCTCCGCACCCAGCGGCTTCTCCGCCTCTTCTGACCGCTGCTGGCTGTCGGCTGCTGGCTGGGAACTGGCGGCCGCTAATTGCTTCCCAAGGATCTCCTTAGCGAGCCGGATGTAACTCTCCGCCCCCTTCGACCGCGGATCGTACACGAGCGCCGGCTTCCCATGGCTCGGCGCCTCCGCCAGCCGTATGTTCCGCGGTATGGTTGTCGCACACACCTTCTCCCCAAAATAATTTCTCAGCTCAGCCGTCACCTGCTGCGCCAGGTTGGTGCGCTCATCGAGCATGGTCAGCACCACACCTTCAATCTCAAGCCCTGGGTTCAGCGCCGCGCGGATTCTCTCCACTGTGTCCATCAACTCGCTGATGCCTTCGAGAGCAAAGTATTCCCCCTGCATAGGAATCAGCACTGAGTCAGCCGCGACCAGCGCGTTCAGAGTCAGCAAGTCAAGCGCCGGCGGACAGTCCAGCACAATGTACTGGAAGCGATCACGCAAGGGCGCGATCGCTTGCCGCAGGCAGTACTCGCGCCGCTCAGCTTCCACCAGCTCAATGTTTGCCCCGATCAGGTTCTTGTGCGAGGGGATCAGCCATAGCTGTTCCAGATCAGTAGTTGCCAATGCCTCCTCGCAAGAGGCTGCGCCCAGCAGCAAGTCGTAAGTAGAAATGCGTTCCGGATCCTTCACCAGCCCCAGGCCGCTGGTGGCATTCGATTGCGGATCGCAGTCAATGAGCAGCGTGTTCACTTCAGCCGCCGCGAAGGACGCGGCTAGATTGATGGCAGTCGTAGTTTTCCCCACGCCGCCCTTCTGATTGGCAACAGCGATGACGCGTCCCATATAAATTGTCGAGGAGCCAGAACTTTTTGAAGAATAGTAGGGTTCACGTTTCGAATGCAAGGTCGATTGTTATGCGGAAGGCGAATTTGTGTGCAAAACGTGTCCAATGTTCCAGTCGGAACTCTCGCGCAACTTTCTAGCCGCTCATTTCAGTCGCCAAGGGGGTCAAAACAACGGTCGGAACCCTCGAGCGATGTGCTGAGTACGACTCCCTAAGGCCGTTATTGGGGGGTACCGCCGAGAATCTTGTTCGCGTCGGGGACTGAAAGAGCAGCAAGCTTCAGCCCGAGCGCAGCGACCAATTCGTCCAAGGGAGCTACACGAGTGACTCGGCAGAGTCGGGGATGAAGAAGCCCGGCTCCGGCCGAAATGGATACGCATCTGTCTGCCGGCTTCTGGCTCCGGCGCCGGCCTCATAGCCCGAAGGGAACTCAAGGGCGGAGCCCTCGTCTGGTTAGCATTGGGGGCCTTGCTCGACTGGGGGTTGGCGGCCCATTTGCGCTGGGTTCCGAGTGGAACACATCAATCGATGTTCCGGTTGGAACATATCGTTGAAATGTTCCGGTCGGAACATATCTCCATAATGTTCCGGTTTGGAACACTTTGGATGGTCTTCGGAAGTGCAGTCGACTAGGAAAACTGGCACAAAACCTGGATGCTCACCACTTTAAGTGCTTTTTATGGCATGGGACGGTCATTCTACGCAGCATTCTAAGGGAAAAACGGCTCCTACACTCCACTTGTTCACCTTTGTGGTTCGGGACGACCGACTAGGATGAGGCGGAATTTGGACTCGGGGATGGGAATTGGTGGATCCCATGTAAGCTGGGGAAGAGTGGAATGGACGGCTTCTAGCTGGGCGGAGGCGATCAGCAGGGCTAGGCGTCCGGAGGGAGCTACGAGCCTGGCGGCTGTCGGGAGGACGTCGGTCAGGCGCTCTACGGCGCGCAGGGTTACTACGTCGAAGGTGACCGGGGGGAGGGCTTCGGCGCGGATGTTTTGTATATTGATGTCCGTCAATGTAAGGGCGCGGGCCACTTCGCGCAGGAAGGTTGCTTTCTTGTGGTTGGACTCGATCAGGGTAAGGGCGATGTTGGGGGCCCAGAGTTTCATCGGGAGTCCGGGGAAGCCGGCGCCGGCGCCTACGTCTGCTGCGCGCTCGGCTGCGCGGTCTTTGGGCTTTGGTCGTTGGTCGTTAACCGGGTCACAGTCAAAATCCACGACAGCGTACCCAGAGGGCGGGGGGTAAACACGCGGGAACAGACGGCTGGCCGCGAAAAGGGATTCCCCGAAGTGGCGGGTTACGATTTCTTCTGGATTGCGGACGGCGGTTAGGTTGATGCGGGCGTTCCAGCGGAGGAGTATATCGATGTACGTCGATATATCTTGATAGAGGTCGTCGCTGGGCTTTGGTCGTTGGTCGTTGGCTTCCTGCAAGAAGGGGTGGAGCAGTTCGGCTATGCGAGCGGCGTGCATAGGATTCTCAGCGCCCACGCGCGAAGAACCGCGGATACGCCTCTATCAAGGCCTGTGGGTCAGTGCCCTCGCTTCCTCTGCTTGCCGACTTCGCCTGGGCTAGCTCATGCATGAGGTGATAGACGCTTTCGTCGACCGGACCCCGGTATTGGGTGAAGAAGACTTCGGCTGGGCTCACGAAAAGACCCGGAATGAGATTGCCGTTTTTCCCATCTGCTGAGGTCTGAATTTACCGCTCTGACCGGACCCTTAACTCCGAACGCGGCATGCTGCGCCTCCCATTCAATCGCAACCGAGTCGTGAGAAGGTCGTTTCGCCCGCTGCTCCAGCATAGCTTACCTAATATTATGAATTCCTCGGGGTGAAAACTCCTGATCGAGTTTTGAGAGAGTGGCACCGGGTTGAAATGCTTCGACTGCGTAGGATCGTCCTCTGGGCGATCCTGCTGCGCTCGGCATGACAGCCGAGCTTTGCTCGACGGACAGCCGAGGTGGCTGTTCCCACATGATTCTGGGCGTCAATTGCAGTTTCCGCCCTTTTCGCGCGCGAGTCGCCCGCGTCTCGACAATGATTGATCCGCACTCTCGGTGCTTCAACAAGCTGGACTGGGCGCCAGAATCAACGTCAAATTAAAGTCGGCGTCAAAGTCAAAAGCAGCGGATAGGAGTGTCCGCTCTAACCGAGCATACCTCGAGCGGAGTATCTCCTTGTCTACATCGTCTGCGCATGGGCTGGCTATGTTTGCGGGGCTGTGGCAAGCTGGAGGGATGAAGAAACAAGCGTCGGACCAGTCGTCTCATGATCGGCGGTATCAGGAGCGGAAGCGGGCGGAGGCGGAGCGGAAGGCTCCTCAGAAGAAGGTGGTTAAGCAGAGCGGCGAGGCGCGAGTGCCGGGTGGCGAGTCCCGAGTCCCCAGTAGCTAGTTCGTTAGCGGCCAGCCGTCGTCTGCCGGGACAGTCGCGCTGCTCGAGAAACCGGGGTCCCTCACTTCGTTCGGGATGACCGGATCGAAGAGTCGACGTACTAGATCCAGAGCAAAGATCCAAGGGAGCGTGAGCGGTGACATGGCGGCGGCACATTCTCTAGATTCTGATTGAACTGAAAGTACTGATATGGCTACTTTGACGGCGATGCAGAAGCAGTACATTTTGCATTGGGGAGAGATGGGGACGCGGTGGGGGATTAACCGGACGGTGGCGCAGATTCATGCGCTGCTGTATTTGTCGCCGCGAGCGCTGCCGGCGGAGGAGATTGCGGAGACTTTGAGCGTGGCTCGGTCGAATGTTAGCACTTCGATCCGGGAGTTGGAGACTTGGGGGATTGTGCGGGCGGTGCATGTGCTGGGTGACCGGCGGGAACATTATGAGTCGATGAAGGATGTTTGGGAGATGTTCCGGCTGGTGATCGAGCAGCGGAAGCGGCGGGAGATTGATCCTACGCGGGAGTTGCTGCGGCGGTGTTTGGAGGAATTGGATCCCAAGGAGCCGGGGGCGGATTTTACGCGGGAGCGTTTGGCGGCTATGGCGGGATTCTTTGAGGCCGTGACTGAGTTGCATGATCAGATGAAGCGGCTGCCTACGGGGACGGTTCGGAAATTGTTGCGGATGGGGGCTAGGGTGCGGAAGAAGTAGCTGGTACCGAGTTGTCAGTTTCCGGTTTCCAGTCCGTACTTCACGCGGGCTTGGTTCATTTATCCGAATAATGGGGATCGAAATGGTACTGGCGGGTGGGAGTGATCGAAAAAAGATTTGGGTAACTGTGAGCGGGATGCCGCTGACGATTGAGTTGGAGTGGCCGTTTCACCGGTCTAGTTCGGGGGCGGATTTTTGGGTGCTGCATGGGGACATCCGGCTGGAGGGTTCGGATGGACTGCATGCGCCGGTGGCGGTGAATTTGTCGGCTACGGTTCGGGAAGTGCTGGCGTCGCTGGAGGCTAAGGACGCGGAGAGTCCGGTGATCAATGCTTTGCGCAAGGAAGTGGACCGGAAGCAGATTGAGTTTGTAAAGTCGGGGAAGCTGAAGCCGGTGGCGTTTTCGAGCCGGCATTATGACTTCAAGCGGCAGAAGTGGGTGTTTGGGAAAGCCTCGGATGAAGTGATTGCTGCTTTCTTGGAGCGGAGGGTTTATTGGCAGACTAAGTTCGGTGGGCAAGAGCGAGTTTGGATTGGGGATCCTAGTGAGGCGCAATATCTGGAGACTACTGCGGAGCACTTGCTGGAAGTTGCGGGGCGATTGGCGGCGGGTGGATTGGTGCAGATGGACGGTGAGTGGGCGGAGGCGACCGCTCGGCTAATGGCGCAGGCGGAACGATTTGCAGCTGCGATGCGGACTGCGGTCGAAGAGTTGGAGAAGAAGCATGCGTTTGAGCGAGGGTAGGGCGAGTTGCGACTACCTGGTGCCGAGAGGCGAGCGATATAACGCAGTTAAACATCCACTCTGATTTGAACTGGCATTAGGGTCACCGTTCCAGTTGGCGGGGTTGGAATCGCCAGCGCCGGACTGTCGCAAGAGCCGACTCGTCATGATTCTTGCAACGGGTCGGCGGCGCGACGCGGAGGTCGAGAGCGAACCAGCGTCATGGCTACGGTGAAGGATGCCGGCGCTTCGTGCGACGAGACGCCCTACGTTTTAACCAGCAACGGGATTGTATAGTGATTGCATCCAACGGAGATTAGTATTGGAGGGGTGTCGCCGGTGGAAAAGTCAAACGCTTTACCACAGAGGGCACGGGATAGGGCGTGCTTTGCGTTTGTGATGGCATGCCTATTGGGTGTTCTGGGCTTGGGCCGCGCGTGGGCGCAGGAGCCGGCGCAGACTCCTCCGCAGAACTCTGGACAGGCCACGGGGAAAGAGCTTCCGGATGCGCCGGGAGAGGGTAAGAAGAAAGAGCAAAATGCAAATCCCGTCGTCATGACTAGGGATGCGGCGACGGCGGGCCTGAAGAAGGCGAGGGACTGGGAGTCGGGGTGGATTGCCGGTGAGTATATGGGCAGGAACCGGTCGTTGGTTTCCCCGACTCGAGAGCAGCGGGAAGAGATTTATCTGCGGGAGACGCTGACTACTCCGGAGGCGTACATCAAGCGAATGTTTGCCGCGGCGATCGACCAGGCGCGCGGGGTGCCTTACCAGTGGAACACTGGGTGGGCAGGGTATGCGGAGCGATTTGCGTCGCGGGAAGGACAGTTTATCTCGGCGAATTCGCTGGCGGCTTTGGGCAATGCGAAACTGGGATATGAAGTGCGCTACGACCAATGTAAGTGCCAGGGGTTGTGGCGGCGGACGCGGCATGCGTTTGTCAGGAACTTAGTGACATATGATCGCAGCGAGGAGCATTTGCGTCCGCAGTGGGCTTTGTACGGAGGAGCGTTTGGCGGAGGACTGATTTCTACGGCTTGGAAGCCGAGTCCAAAGAATGCGTTTACCAACGGCGGGCGGGCGGCGGTGGAGCAGGTGGGGTGGGGGACGCTGCTGAATTTCTTCACGGAGTTTTCGTGGGAGATTAATCGGAAGCAGGGAGTTAAGTAGTACCTAGTACCTGCAAAGCACTCACACACTACCCATGTTTTGAACGTAATCATCCGCATCGGTGCGAGAGGGTGGCAATGGTGCGGAAGTTTCCGGAGCGGATACTGGATGAGGATCTCTGCCGCGGGATGGAGAGGTTGAGCGTCCCCGCTCTCTCAATCACCGCTTTCCTAGCGCTACGCGATGATCTGATCGATGCGCAGCCGCGCAGTCTGAACCAGGCACGATTAGCTTCAGAAGCATCTTCGCCAGGCGCGATAATGTTTTGAACGACGGTTGACCGTCACCAACTTCCCCTGCAATGAATTGTCGCTGAGCAGTTGGGACGATTGGCTGGTCCGCGGTGCTGCCGCTGTGAAGAACTTTCTGGGATACTGTACACAAGAGATATCTTTGTCTGGATCGTTTTGGTGGAAACCGGAGGGGGATGGACGCTGGTTCTCACGACTAGTCTGCCCGTACAGGATCATGGATTTATCCGCGCCGACTGGTCGCCTAACCTTACCTTGGGATTGCGGCTAAAGCCCGCATCCTTATTGAGCTGCGTATGGCACGACTGAACGTCGTGCGCGTCCCCGCCAAAGTCAAAAGCAAGCGGGCAGAAATGCCCGCTCCACACGGGCACACTCCTACACTGGCAACACTTCCGGACTGTAAAACTTCCTAACTTCAAAGACTTCCTACTGGAGAAGCGTGCCTCCGTTGCCGTTGGGTTCTTCTTCTGGGGCTAGGACTACGGCGGCGGCTACTCGGTCGCCGGGCTCCATGTGAAGGAGGCGGACGCCTTGGGCGTTGCGGCCCGACTCGCGGATGGTTTTGGAATCCATGCGGATGATTTTGCCGTATTGGCTGATCAGCATTACCTGAGAGTTTTCATCTACCAGAGCTATGGCTACTACTTTGCCTACGCGCTCCGTGGTTTTGATATTGATTACGCCTTTGCCGGCGCGGTTGGTTAGACGGTATTCGTCGGCGGGGGTACGCTTGCCATAGCCGTTTTCAGTTACGGAGAGAATTAGCGTGCCTTTTTGAGTTAGGTCTACGGTTTCGGTGGTTGGGATTTCTGCATCCCCGGTTCGGCTCGCTTCGCTCGCCAGACGGGCCGATACGCCCGTCGCCGCCTGGTCCTTCCCTGTCTGGTCCGTCTCTGTGCCTTCGGCTTCCGGTTTCGGGGTTACAGTCATGCCCACTACATAGTCGCGTTCTTCGCGGTGGATGCCATTTACGCCGTAGGCGGCGCGGCCCATGGGGCGGACGTGGTTCTCATCAAAGCGGATGGCCATGCCTTCGTGCGTCGCGATGAACACAATTTGGTTGCCGTTGGTGATGCGAGCGGCTACGAGTTCGTCTCCGTCTTCGATGTTGATGGCGTTGATGCCATTGGAGCGGACGTGAATGAACTCGCGGAGCTCGGATTTTTTTACCAGGCCGTTGCGCGTGGCGAAGAATATGAATTTGTTTTCTTCCTCTAGGTTGCGCACGGCTAGCATGGTGCGGACGGTTTCTCCGGGTTGCAGGCCGATGAGGTTGCCGATGTGTTTGCCTCGGCCGGCGGCGCTGACGTCGGGAATTTCGTAGACCTTGAGCCAGTAGACTCTGCCCTTGTTGGTGAAGATTAGGATGTAGGCGTGGGTGGAGGCGATGAAGAGATGCTCGACGAAGTCTTCCTCGCGGGTCTTCATGCCGGTGCGGCCGGTTCCACCACGGCGCTGCATGCGGTAGGTGGAGATCGGTGTGCGCTTCATGTAGCCGGAGTGGCTGAAAGTTACGGCTACCTGTTCGTCGGCGATTAGATCTTCGAGGACGATTTCTGCGGCTTCGTCTTCGATGCGGGTGCGGCGCTCGTCGCCGTAGAGTTCTTTTACTTCTTCTAGTTCCTTGATGATGACTTTGCGGAGTTTGCTTTCGGAAGCCAGGATGGATTCGTAGTCTTCGATGCGGTCGCGGGTTTCTTTCAGTTCGCTCGAGATTTCATCGATCGAGAGCCTGGTTAGGCGGTGCAGTTGCAGTTCGAGGATCGCTTCGGCCTGGCGTGAGGTGAAAGGTTTTTCGGGATCTTGCTTGGGAGCACGGCCGCTAGTGTTGATGTCGATTTTCTTGCCGCCGAAATAGGCGACCAGGTTTTCTCTCGCGTCGGCACGGTTGGCGCTGGCTCGGATTATCGTGATTACGTTGTCGAGATGATCGAGCGCGTTGAGATAACCTTCGAGGATGTGCTCGCGGTCGCGGGCTTTGCGCAGCAGGAAGGCGGTGCGGCGGCGGACCACTTCGACGCGATGATTGATGAAGTGCTTAATGGCTGGGATCAGCCCCATTTCGCGGGGCTGGCCGTTGACCACCGCCAGCAGGATCATGGAAAAGCCTTCCTGCATGGAGGTATGTTTGAAAAGCTGGTTGAGAACGATCTGAGGCTCGGCGCCGCGCTTGAGTTCGACTACGATGCGCATGCCGTCGCGATCGCTTTCGTCGCGGATGTCGGAGATGTCTTCGATATCTTTGTCGTTGACCAGTTGTGCGATGCGTTCAACGAGGCGGGCCTTGTTTACCTGATAGGGAATTTCGGTAACGATGATGGCCTGACGGTCTTTGCTGATGTTTTCGATGGCGGCCTTGGCGCGCATCATGAAGCGGCCACGGCCGGTACGGTAGGCTTCGAAAACTCCGGCGCGTCCGTGAATTACGCCGGCGGTGGGGAAATCGGGGCCCTGGACGAACTTTAGAATGTCGGCGAGCTGAGCGTTGGGGTTGTTGATGAGCGTAATGGTGGCGTCGATGATTTCGGTTAAGTTGTGCGGCGGAATTTTTGTGGCCATGCCGACGGCGATTCCGTCGGAGCCGTTGATTAACAAGTTCGGAATGCGCGCGGGTAAAACGTCTGGCTCGACTTCGCTGCCGTCGTAGTTGGGACGGAAATCGACCGTCTCTTTATCGAGATCCTCTAAGAGCGCGGTGGCTACTTGCGCGAGTTTGGCTTCGGTGTAGCGATCGGCTGCGGGAGGATCTCCGTCGACCGAGCCGAAATTTCCTTGTCCGAAAATCGGCGGGTAGCGCATGCTCCAGGTTTGCGCTAAGCGCACGAGGGCGTCGTAGACCGCGAGATTGCCGTGGGGATGGTATTTGCCCATCACGTCGCCGACGATACGGGCGCATTTACGGGTGGCACGATTGGGCTGGAGGCCCATCTGCTGCATGGTGTAGAGAATGCGGCGATGGACCGGCTTGAGTCCGTCGCGGACATCGGGGAGGGCCCGTCCGATGATGACCGACATGGAATAGTCGAGATACGATTTCCGCATCTCGTCTTCTATGTTTACGGGCTGAATGTGCAGAGCGCCGGGACTGCCGTCGCCAGGAGGAGTCAGGGGGAGTTCGGGATTTTGATCGTCGGGCATGGCTAAGGTCTCAGGCGTCGGGTCTTTGGCTTCTCGCGAATGGCTCTTCTTTTATTCCTGCTGGGACTCCGACGCTGGGTGCTTTGAGCGTCGCGAATTTGGGGCTAAACAGTTGCATCTACAGGCGGTTAGTTGGTATTTGGATCGAACTCATATTGTAGCACGCAGCGGGGTGTGATGGCTGCAGCTAGGGCAGTGTCGAGTGTCCCAAAATCGTTAACCACAGAGGGCCCTGGGGCTTTGCTCAAGGCAGGCTCCGAGGTTCACAGGGCAAAACTGCGGCGGCGAGATTTGGGTGTGAGAAACCTGTAAAACTAGGGGCGGGTGATTACTTCGTTGGGAGAGGTTGGTAGGACGAATTTCACTTGGCGCGTGGCGTTGGCTTCGAGAGTTTCGGCAACGTTGAGCGTGGAGAGAGCGATCTTTTTGTTCCAGTATCCGTCGGTGTAGTAATCGCCGCGGGCGTAGAGGACGCCGTCGGCGATGGCGTAGTCTCGGACTTCTTCGCTGTGTCCGTCGCGAAAAACTAGAATCGCAGGGGGCAGATTGCTCGTGGTTGTTTGAGCGATGGAGTTTGATGCGACGGGGGAATTAGGACGAGTTTGTTTGGCTGGCTGAGGAATGTTGGGTTGAGCGTGGCTGGGCTCGAGGGGCAGAACCTCGCCCTTGGCTGGAGTGCTGGTAACCCGGACATAGCGGCCGTTCTGGAGCTCGATCATCAACGGCTGAGTCGAGGGCGATTCGCGGTCGTTCTTCGCTTGAGTCGGATAATCGGAGGAACCGGTTAGGGCGTGGGCGGCCTGCAAGAGGATGATCGGTGGCTGAGAGGCGACGGGGTAGCCGGTGGAGTAGATGTCATCGAGATCAAGAAAATCGCCGAAGAACGGGAAAGGCAGAGAAGTGTAAGGCGAGGAGCGGCGGAATCCGGAGGGATGCGCGCCTTGTCCGGAAGCTAAACCGGCACCGGGTGAGTTGAGGCGCGGGCTGGCGAGGCGAGGAGCGGCGGCGTGTGCGGTTGCGGTTCTTTGGGCTGCGGCCCATGGCGTGAGAGCAGTCAGCAGCGCGAAGATGGCGAGCGGGCGCATGGTCAGTTTGCCAGGACCGAGGACGGCAACGCGAACGTGACGCCCCGGGCGTCATTCTCTTTCTCGGTGGCCCGGAGATCGAGACCCGCGAGGGCGATCCTGCGGGAATGACCGGGGCTAAGATCGTAGAGCGTCTGCCCGACGACGGCGTAGTTATCGATCTCGAGTTGATGACCGTCTTTGAAGATCAGTTTGGTCGGGATCCGCTGTGGTGCAGAGGAAGCTTCCTGGGTCTGCGCGTGGGCTGGGCCTTCGTACGACGGAGGCACGTAGGATTCGGGACCCCATCCGCGGCGGTCGAAGATGGTGGGACCCCCCTGGTACTCGGCGTCATCGTCATCGTCGTCGGAAGGGCCGGCGTCATCGGCAGCGTAGGGCACGGGCAGACCATAGAGGTAGAGGTAGGGGTAATAGTCATTGCCGTTGGATGCGCCGTGGCGAGGATGTCCGTTATTGTGGCTCCAGCTGCTGGTGGAAGGCGAAGTCTTGCTGGAAGAGGCGCCCGGGAGGGAGCTGCTGTGGCTGAAGGAAACGGCGCTGGGAGCGACGCCACTGACGGCGTGGCTGTAGCTGGAGGAAGTTGCTGACGCGCTGTTGTGTTGAGCAGGGCTGAGGGAGACAAGAAGAACTGGAAGCAGGAAGATAAGCAGAAGCGCAGGCGAAGCCGGAAACGAGCGCTGGACGGAACGTTTCACTCGAATATGATACTCCAATCAGGCCAGTTGCGAGCAAGGCGGATGTGGGGAAAATTGTAAAGAGTTGTTGGCCGGAGCAGTTATCGACATCAGCCGGCAAAAGCACGACCAAGGGCAAAGGCGACAACAACGTCAAGGCAGGGGCGGAGCCAGATCATCACCCGCGGGGGACTTGGGCCAGCTTGTGCAGGGTCCAGAGGATGTCGGCGGCTACCAATCCCCAGACGGAGGCGGTCACGAGCTGGCGAACGGGAGTTTCCATTAAGTCGGCGAGGATGCCGGAGACGAAGATCAGGACGAAGGGAACGGACGCGAGGAGAAATCCCGCGCCAGCTACGTCAGGATGGGCCATGCCAAGTCCGATGAAGAGCAGGGCGATGAGCCCGGGAGCAGTGTTGCCGAAGTAACGCGTGCGCGGCCAGGCAATGTAAGTTGCGATGGCGATGGGCAGCAGCAGAACAAGGGCCGGACAGGCGCGCAGGATATCGAGCGCGACCTGGTGGTAGACGGCGAGAACGGTGAAGCTGCGCCAGGTGGCTCCCCAGAAAGAGGCGCGCCGCATTCCTTCGACAAAGTTGTGGGGATGAAAGAAGTAGGTGGCGAACAGTAGGGCTACGGCCAGCAGACATGCGGCGGTCCAGATGGTGAGGGCTGCGGCGCGGCGGATGGGCGCGAGGTAGAGCAGGAAGGCCAGGGCTAGAGGTACGATGATAATCAAGGAGAACTGGGATCCGACGGCGATGGCGAGAGAGACGCCGAGGAGGAAGATGCGACGCCAGTTCCAGAGAACGACTTCGCGCGGGGCGTAGAGAGTGTGGGCGACCGCGATGGCGGTGAAGATGGCGCCGAAGGATCCCCAGGCGGCTAGAATTTCTGGCTCGGTGTGCCAGACGGCGCTGGCCTGGATCATGGAAGGAGAAAAGCAATAGAGGGTGAGAGCGAGGAATCCTCCGGTGTTTCCGCAGAGACGGCGGGCGACATACCACAACGAAGCGCCGAGAAGGAGTCCGCAGGCCAGGAAAGGAAGGCGCGGGAGCCAGCGCCAGGTGGAATCGAGCAGCCACCGGGGGCAGACCAACAGAGGCGCTTCGGTTAGGAGCGAGAGCAGTGGAGAGTGTTGGGTATCGAAGCCGTTGACATCGTGGGAGACTTCGATAGGAAGCGAGCCTGGGGAATCGGGAAAAGGCGCACCGGCGATGCCGCGGCCATGAAATTGGCGCCAGCCAGCGGTGAGGCGGGCTTGCTCGGAGGCGCTGGCCGCGACGTCTCCAGGCAACTCGGACGGGTTGAGTTCGGAATGGACCAGCCAAACGGCTTGCGCCAGGAAGGCCAGGAGCAAAGCTCCGGCGAGAAGCTGCGGGCGGCCAAAGCGTTCGCGGGTGGAAACTTGGGTCATAAGGCGGGACGAAGTGTTTTACCATGACCGAGCCGCTTGGGGGAAACTTCTGCGAGGCTTGGGAGCTTTTCAATTCGTCAACCACTAAGGACACCCTTCGACTGAGCTCAGGGCAGGCTTGGTTACACGAAGGTTCGAATGGATGAGAGGACAAACATTTCGAAGCAGGACCGGGCACCGTTGGTCCCGGGAGCGACTGTGCCGGAATCGAGGGCTCCGGGGCCGGATTTTGCGGCCGCGGTGCAGCCATCGTATGTGCGAACGGTATTTCTTGGTCCGGACGGATTGAGGGCAGGGTGGGGACTGGCGTTTTATGTGGCGATGTTTTATCCGCTGCAGCTTGTGGCAGGCCGGTGGGCTTGGTCGCGCAACCTGGGGGCGGATGGGCTTTGGTCGATGATATTGGAGGAGTTCGGACTTCTGGTGGCGGCCGTGCTTCCGGCAGTGGTGCTGGGAATCGTCGAGGGGCGGCGGTGGGGACTGTATGGTTTGCCCAGGCGGCAGGCGCTTGGAAAATTGTTTTGGGTGGGGGCGGTGTGGGGATTTGCCAGCATCTCGCTGCTGCTTGGGACGATGTATGGTCTGCGCGTGTTTGAGATCGGCCATCTGGCAATGCATGGACCGCGCATTCTCAGGTTTGCGGCGTTCTGGGGGACGATGTTTTTGCTGGTGGGATTGTTTGAGGACTTTCTGTTTCGCGGATATTCGCAGTTCACGCTGACACGGGCGATTGGTTTCTGGCAGTCGGCCGCGGTGCTGTCTTGCACGTTCGGCCTGGTCCACATCAGGAATGAAGGGGAGCAGTGGCCTGGCCTGCTGGCAGTGGTGGTGATTGGGCTCTTCCTTTGTTTGACGTTGCGGCGCACAGGGAGTTTGTGGTTTGCGGTAGGATTTCACGCGGCGTGGGATTGGGGAGAGACGTTTTTTTATTCGGTGCCGGACAGCGGAACGATCTTTCCCGGGCATCTGCTGAAGTCGTCTTTGCACGGCCCGCAATGGCTTTCGGGAGGGATGGTTGGGCCGGAGGGTAGCGTGCTGTGCTTTGTGGTGATTGCGGTGGTGGGAGCGGGATTTGCAAGGGTGTATCCGGAAGTGAAATATGGGGCGGAAAAGTCTCTAACCGAAAGGGCACAGGGGATCACGGGCTAGCTCCCAGGTTGACAAGGTGTCCGCAACAATTTCCGTTCGCTTTTTCCTGACGTTCACCCTGGGGCCTATACTTTTTTATGAGCACGGAAACGGAGCTCCTGACGCCGCTGCGGCGGTACTGGGGGTACAGCACGTTCCGTCCGCTGCAGGAGCGGATCGTGCGCAGCCTGCTGGCCGGGCACGATACCTGCGTGGTGATGCCGACCGGCGGGGGGAAGTCGTTGTGCTATCAGTTGCCGGCGGTCGTGTCCGGAGGGACGGCGGTGGTGATTTCCCCACTGATCGCGCTGATGCAGGATCAGGCTACGCAGTTGGCCCAGATGGGGATTCCGGCGGCCGTGCTGAACAGCACGCTGAGTGAAGCGGAGCAGGCCAAGGTGATGAGCCAGGCGCGGGACGGGGCTTACCGGCTGCTGTATGTTTCGCCGGAGCGCGTGGCTCGCGGCGACACCATGGGATGGTTGCAACGGGTGCCAATCGCATTCTTTGCCATCGATGAAGCGCACTGCATTTCGGAGTGGGGGCACGAATTCCGTCCGGAATACCGGCAGCTGAGCCGGTTGCGCACGAAGTTTCCCGATCGTCCCATTGCGGCTTTTACGGCCAGTGCCACGCGGCACGTGCGGCACGACATTCTGGCGCAGCTGCAATTGCGCAATCCTGATAAATACATTGCCAGCTTTTACCGGCCGAACCTGCGATACCTGGTGCGCGAGTGCGAAGGGCTGGAGCAGATGGAGTTGCTGGTGAAGGCGCTGCGCAGCTACTCCGGAAGCAATGTGATTGTTTACTCTCCTACGATTAGTCGCGTGGAGGAGACGGTGGATTTCCTGGGAGATCACGACATTGCCGCGGTGGGATATCACGGCAAGATGGGAGGCGATGACCGCAGACGCAACCAGGAGCGATGGATGTCGGACGAAGTGCGGGTGCTGGTGGGGACGATTGCTTTTGGCTTGGGCATCAACAAGGCGGCGGTGCGGGCAGTGATTCATTTGTCGCTGCCGAAATCGATCGAGCAGTACTACCAGGAGGCGGGACGGGCAGGGCGCGACGGCGCGAGCGCGGATTGCGTTTTGCTGTGGCAGAAGAAAGACGCTGGATTGCTGGGATTTTTTGCCAATCAGATTACGGATGCGGCGGAGCGCTCGCGGGCTTGGGAGCGGTACCGGGTTATCCGGGAGTTTGTGGAGTCGAGGCGCTGCCGGCATCGGCAAATCTGCGGACATTTTGGGGAGGCTCTGAAATGGGAGACTTGTGGCGCTTGCGACGTGTGCGGGAGCACGGCGGAGTGGATGGTGGCGCCGGTTCGGGGGGTGAGTTATGCGGGGAGGGAATCGCGAGCGCAGGTTGCGCCCGGTCTTGCCAGCGCGGATGCGGAGCTGAGCGAATATTTGCGGGAGTGGCGGCGGATTACGGCGAAGGAACAGAATGCTCCTGCCTTTGTTGTGCTGCATGACACGACCCTGGAGGAAATTTGCCGACGGCGACCATCATCGATTGCCGAACTGCTGGGCATCACTGGAATTGGTGAGCGGAAAGCTGAGGTTTACGGAAAGGGGATTCTGGCCGCGCTCGCGCGCTACCGCAATGGCGCTCGCGCTTCCGCGGCTCCTGAGAAAAAGACTGCCCCTGCATTGGAGACGCTGCGGCTGCTGGCCGAGGGCCTCAGCTTTGAAGACATCGCGAAAATCCGCGGACGGCAGTTGAGTACGGTGGTGAATGCGGTGGCCAATCTGGTCGAAAGGGGCGATTTGGAGTTTCAGCCGGCTTGGATTGATCGAAACAAGCAGGCCGTGATCGAGGCAGCTTGCGCTCGGCTTGGGGTCGATAGGCTGAAGCCTTTGAAGGACGCTTTGCCGCCGGAAGTCACCTATGACGAGATTCGGCTGGTGGTGGCGCAGCTGCGACGGGAACAGCGGGTAAGCAAGGTTGATGTTCCGGCGTAGGGCTCGGAGGGCGCGACCTCGGCGGTCAACCAGGCGTGAAGATTAGGGAACTATTTACATATCTCGCTTCGAGGTTCGGCCTGGCGATTTCGCCTTGGGTGATAATCGAACGGACTCTACCCAACCGCAGTTCGCCACGCGCCACCCACAAGTAATTTCAGCCCTTGCGCAAATTTGGCCGCTCCGCCGTAGGCAGGATGACGCACGGGTGCGTGAGGGATGCTCATGGATTCGAGCAATCCTTCCGCCGTTTTGCCGACAGCAACCACTATCGCGGAAGGAAACTCTTTAACGACTATCTCCAAGGCAGGTTTGCCAAACTCATTCATCTCAGCAGAAGTTGGTCTTCGATTTGACCGTTTGTTTCCAGGTTTATGAGGGTGCATTTGAAGCGCGTTCCACAGAATGGTCCGCTCCTCAATGCCCAACTCAAACAGAACCTTCCAGACTGTCGTGGCGGAGCCTTCTTGTCGGAATCACGTGAATCATGAACTCGTCGATCTCTCCTTCGTCGAGAAACGACCGAATGATGCCAGCGCCACCCATCATCCAGATGTCTTTCCCTTTTTCTCCCGCAGACGGGCTGCGAACGCTTTGATTGGTTGGTTCACGAATTCCACGCCCGCCGGCGCCGCCGATTGCGGCGGATTGTGGGTGAAGACATAGTTCTTGACTTTGGTATCGAAGGCCGACCCGGCCATGCCTTTTTTTTGAAAGTCGAGTGCCATGTCGCACGTCCTCCTGCCCCACAGGATGGTGTCGATCGACTTTATAAAACGCATCATGCCGTAGTTGCCCTTCGGACGCGGACGGTCGAGCCAGTCGACGGAGCCGTCGGGCCGGCCAATCAAGCCGTCGGCACTGGCGGCGATGTCGACGATAATTTTTCGCCGGTGGACCATCCGAGAAAGCTCCTCTGATGTCGTCCGACTCGTCCAGAGTAAACCATTACTTCTGTAACTGATGCACGGATGGCTACGCACCTAGAATAACGGAATGTTTTCGGGTTCCATCAGGCGAGGGGGGGCATGGGTGGTGGCTGCTTCTCTGCTCGTGTTTGCCCAGTTAGTCCTCGCTTTGTCGATGAGGCCGTCCTTCCCGTTAACGGCGTTTGGCGACCTTACCCAGTGCGTTCTTTTATTGGGAGCGCTGGTTTCGGTTTGTCCAATTGCTCTCGACGCTGACGGGCGAACCAGACTCTTCTGCTGGTTAATGAGTCTGGGCTTCGTCATGTGGCTCTCGGCACAAGTCCTGTGGACATATTTCGAAGTCTTTCGACGCCAGGAAGTTCCGAACCCATTTGTAGGGGATATCATTCTCTTCCTGCATATCGTGCCTATGATGGCTGCCTTAGCTGTGCAGCCTCATCTCCGACAGACGGAGCGCTCGGTTCGGGTTGGGCTGCTCGATTTCGTGCTGCTGCTCAGCTGGTGGCTGTATGTTTTTCTTTTTGCCGTTATTCCCTGGCAGTATGTCTCTCTTAACGAAGCGGTTTATGGTTCTAATTTCGACAGTGCGTACCTCGCGGAGCACCTTGTGCTTCTGGTTGTCCTGTTGCTGGCGCGGCGCAGCAGCACAGGTTCCTGGAAGAAGATCTACACCCATTGGCTCGCCGCCAGTTGTTTGTATGCCGTCATTTCGGTTATCGCCAGCGTTGCTATCGACTATCACGTTTACTACACAGGTAGCCTCTACGATGTCCCATTGCTGGCGGCGATGGTTTGGTTTATCGGCGCGGGTTTCGTTACCCGGATGACTTTACATCAGGATCAATCCGCTGCAACAACCGCGCTAGGGCATGCAATCGGGGCCGCCCGACTGGCGATGATGGCGGTCTTCTCCACACCACTGATGGTAGCGTGGGCCGAGTTTGGTCCAAACGCTCCCGGACGTGTACGCAACTACCGACTGTTGCTAACAATCGTGGCCATGCTTGTAATGGGTGTCCTGCTTTTCCTGAAGCAGCAGCTTTTACAAACTCAACTGGTGCAGGCTCAAGAAAAATACCGGACTATCTTCGAGGATGCTATCGTCGGAATCTTTCAGAGCACTCCGGATGGCCGTCCCCTCAGCGTTAACCGCGCCTTAGCTGAAATGCATGGCTACGATGCTCCGGAACAATTCCTGGCGGAGGTCTCGAACCTGGGACGCCAGCTGTTTGTCGATCCCAGCCGATTGGATGAACTGGCCCGGATGCTAGCCAAAGAGGGCGTAGCGCGTGGTGCCGAAGTGGAAGTCTATCGTAGAGATCGCACGAAAAAGTGGGTTTTGGCGAATTTGAGAGCGGTGCCTAACGCCCGCGGCGAGGTCGAGCTCCATGAAGGCACATTTGAGGACATCACCGACCGAAAAGTCGCCGAGGAACGGATCCAATTCTTAGCCTATTACGATGCTCTTACGGGACTACCCAATCGCACTCTTCTTCAGGA
>Ga0302324_100004500_pt1 | contig 30819 bp, 28 predicted proteins | sample Palsa_T0_1_FD_201949 | JGI IMG/M metagenome (GOLD analysis project Ga0302324, IMG submission 201949) | Peat permafrost microbial communities from Stordalen Mire near Abisko, Sweden - Palsa_T0_1 | ecosystem: Environmental > Terrestrial > Soil > Palsa > Peat permafrost | place: Sweden: Abisko... | reverse complement strand
CGGTAGGATCCAGCACCGTGACCTGGCAATTGTATGCGCCCGGCGCAAGCTGATCGAGAGCCAGGTCGAAGCGTAGCGGCATCGTTTTCAAGCGATTGTTCAGCCCGTCGCTCACCGAGTGCGGCGGAGTTTCGAAGACCTTCGTTTGTCCACGGTAGAAAGTTACGAAGGCAACCAGCGGTTGAGTGGTCGCGGCAGCTGGCTCGTAGGCTTGCAGATAGACGTACAGTTGACGGCCTTTGCTGAATACGCGAGTCACGCTCGGAATCAGCTTCTGTCCGTCTTGAACCAGCAGGTTGGTTACCTCAGCTTGATCTTTGCTCTTCAGGGCGTTGTAGATTGCTTCCTTCAGATCCACTCGCTGGGTGCTCAATACCACTGAGCTGACCGGAATTCGTTTCTCTTCCTTGTTCAGGTTCGGAATAACAAACTGAGTTTCGTAAGTTCCGATCCGGCCTGTCTCGGCATCGCGCGCCAGAAATTTGATGGTGTATTTGCCAGGAAGCAACGTGAAGCCCGTATCGTACTCGATGGGTTGTTTCGCGAGCTTGGCAGCAGTCTCTCCGCTCAGTTTTATGTCCGCCTTGTCGCGGACGTTTTGAATGGTGCTGCCATAGTCGTCCTTGATTTCGCCGATGAAATCGATGAGCGTGCGTTCGGCGCCTCCCTTGCGCGCCAGCGCCAGTTCGCGGCCTGGAATCTTTACCACCACGGGCACGAAATACTCAGCGCGATTCAACTGGAAGTAGTCCACTTCCATGGCGATGGTGAGCTCGGTAATGGGATCGCCCAACATCAGCGCGTCTTCCAGCTGCCGCTCCTTTTCAACGGCTGTGAACTTGCCGAATGTTTTTCCGGCGAAGTAGCCCTGGCGATAATCGAGCGTCGCGGAAACTCCGCCATTCAGCGTGATCTTGACGCGGCGAAACTTGCCGTTCAAAGCGGGATTGGTGGTGTAGTAGCCAAGGATGTAGTAGCTGGAAACGTTTTTCTGCGCTTGAGCGATTCCCATGGCAAGGTCGTTATTATCGAGCAGGGCCTTCCCACCGGTATCCGAAGCTAGCGCAAACAGCGTATCCTGCGATTGCTGAAAATTGGTGGTAACGGACAGCGCGGAAGCCGCCGTGTACATTCCTTTGCCGCCCGGCGATCCCAGGGTCGCGTCCCCCAGCGGCGCCTCTGCAACCAAGCCCCGCGCGTCAATCGGCCAGAACGAAACTCCGGCCCGGACGGCGGCATTGATGGTGGCGTGCAGTTGGGCTTGATTATCGACACCATTCAGACGCAAGCCGCTGGCGAAATACAGGACCGATTTCTTTTCGCTGAGCTGGCCCAGCATCTTGGCCGCGGTCTGCAAGGCGGAAAGCTGGCGGTTGGTATTGAAAATGTTGAATTCGCTGTCGTCCTGCCCGAAGGCCGCTCCCGTATCTGGCGTACTGTCGTCGCTGACGTTTTCGTTTAAGCCCTGAGACTCGCCTACGATCATGGTTTGAAGAATGCTTAGCAGGCGCTCGCGGTTATCGGTAAAATCCGAGGCCACTCGAACGGCGCCCCCTTCGAATCGCATCAGCGCCATGCGATCCGCGGGTGTCATCTGGGTCCGTATAAACTTCTCGGCTGCCGTGATGGCGCGCAACTGGTCCGGCGGCGGCATCGCGGTCATGTCGAAATAGAGGACCAGCAGGCGGCGGTTTTGGTAGCGGAAATCGCCCGGCCGTTCCGCTGTGATCTGCGTCTCCGGAAGCCGTCGCAGGGGCGCGCTTGCGGTTGTTAGCGGTGGTTCGGGCTCAGCACCTTCAGGCACTTTCTGAAATTCGAAGAAACGAATGCTTTGCTCGCCTCCGTCTTCGGTGACTGTGAAATCCTTCGCGGTCAAGCCCTCCAGGGGCTTGCCATTCTTGTCCTTCACGTTGACGGTCTCGATCACCAATTGGCTGCTGGTGGAGAATGTGGCCGGAGCGTTGCCTCCGGCCGGCGCGTTCTGGCCGATCTGCTGGGCGTGGGCGCCCACGGTGAGTAAAAAGAAGGCTAGCGCGGTGCGGTTCATTAAAACCTTACGATAAACCTTGTCGTCAGACTGCGCATGGCATTGGCGGCAGTCGGAAGACCGAATTGAGCGTTGCCAAACGTAGTGTTCCAACTCAGGTAGGTGACATGGTTGAGCGGATTCGTGGAATCGATCCGCAGGTCGGAGGTCAGCCGGTCGCTCAACCGGAACGTGCGCGCCAACGAAGCGTTCAACGTGAACTGCGCTGGCCCAGTAATGGTATCGCGCCCTGCATTGCCCCATTGGCCGGGCGGCGGAGCTGCGTACGCCGCTGGATTCAGGGACAAACCCGGCGGCGCGTTGTACAAGGACGCTCCCGTGTAGTTTGGACGCAGCGTGAAAAACGCCGTGCCCGGTACAGGCTCCAGATAGCCGGGAGTCTCCGGCAATCCGGTACCGGCCGATATCGTGCTGAGAACGGTCCACTGCTTGAACAGCGCGCCCCTCCAGCCGTTGAGCAGCGTTCCTCCAGCGAGTCCCATGCCGGAGGTGTACTGAATCTGCGCGCTCACAAGATGGCGCTGATCGAAACTCGAAAGGCTTCGTTCGGCGCTCAGGTCCAGCCAATTTTGCGCGATCAACACATTTCGGACGCTCGACGCCGCGGCGGCGCCCGGTGTCGTGTTGGGCGTGCTTGCGGAAGCTCCCAGGCCTCCCAAGACCGCGTCATCATCGATTGCCTTGGCGAAGGTGTACTGGAGACTTGCAGTGAATCCGCTGTGCAAACGGCGGCGCAATTGGATTTGCCCGGCTTCGCGAGTGGAATTACCGTTCGATGTCATATACGCATAACCGGAGAGGCAAGCGGGACAAGGATTGATCGCTGTTCCAGCAGGATACGTATTCGGCAGGAACTCCTGGGTTCCGTGCGTTCCCTTGATGCCGAGATACGTGGCCGTCAGCTGCAGCGATCCCGGCAGATCGCGCTGGATCAAGAGCTGCCAGTTCTGCGCATAGCCGGGGCGAAAGTTTGGATCGATGCCAAAGGTATTCAGAGTGCCCGTGGGCGCGGCGTTGAATCCATCGGCCAGCGTCAGTGGACTTACGGCGCCGTTCTGCACGCTGAGGCTTTTCGAAAGCGGATACTGCTGCGCCATTTGCGATGCGATTGTTTGGTACACCGATGTGTCGTAGTAAACGCCGTAGCCCGCGCGGATCACCAGCGACGATGCCGGAAGCGGCCGCCAGGCGATGCCGATACGCGGCTCAAATCCGCGCTTGTCGGGACGGATCAATGAATCCGGATAATGCTGGCCCGTCAAAGAGCCGATGGGATCGCTTCCCACCACGGGAACCTCCGCCGAAAATCCTGGAGCAACGTCCAGATTAACCAGCCGGCCATACAGCTCGGTGAGCGGCGAGCCGTACTCCCAGCGCACGCCGGCGTTCAATGTAAGAGCCGAATTAATACGCCAATCGTCGTTAAAAAAAGCGTCGTACAAAGACCCACGAAAATACTTGTCGGCATTGCCGAACGCAACCGCGGCCGCGTCGGGAACGCCCAACAAAAAATCGCCAAAATCCGAGCCGCTGGCGGCGCCGGTAAACGTAAACGTTCCGTGCCCGTCTTGCTGGCCGAGCACATTGAACTCCTGCCGCTTGAAGTCGCCTCCGAACTGGAAATTGTGGCGCCCGCGATTCCAAAAAAAGGACGAAGAAACCGCGCCGGTCTGATTGCGATTCAGGGACTGCTCCGAGTCCGAGAGCGATTGGATGCCGCTTGAGAAGATCAGCGTCGGCGGTCCCCAATCCACGGGACTCTGATCGTTCCCGGCAATGCCGGCCGCGCCCGAGATATTGTCGCGATTCTCGAAGTAGGGCTTCACGTCGATGGACAGCCGGCTGAACTGATAGCCGAAGGTTCCAAAGAATCCCTGCGCGAAGCGGTGAAACCAGTTGGCGCTGGTGGTGAGTCCAAAGGTGTCGGTGGTGTCCAGGAAACCGAAAACATTGGGGTTATCCTGGCGCGTGTCCTGAAATGCAAAGTTGCCGTACACCTGGTTTTTGCGATCGATGGACTGATTCCAGCGGGAATTCAAGCTGTCCTGATGAGTGACGCTGACAATTGGAACCTGATAGTTGTACGCGCCGGGGGTGGAAAAGTTTGGCAGCGGATAAAGCTTCAACAGCGCCAGAGCCTGGGGGCTGATCAGGCTCTTGGGAATCGTCACGGTCGGCGATACGTCGCCCTCACGCTGCGCAAGGGTTGGCATCAGCGCGGAGGCGATACTGTCGTTGCGGTTGCGCGTCCACTGATATCCGACGAAAATGTTTGGGCCGTTCCGGATGAAATGAGGAATTCTCACCGGGCCGCCGAAAGAGGCTACGCCGGTGAGATGGTTGTAAGCCGGCCTGGGAGTGTTCTGGCCGGTTAAAGAAAAAGGACTCGCGTCCAGCGCGGAATTGTCCACGTAGACGCCGAAGCTGCCGTTGTACAGCGATCGCGACCCATTGCGATTGTTGCCGAACGCCGGGACCAGCGAGAAGGGCGAGCTTGCCCCATTATTCACGCTGCCGTTGATCAGAAAGCCATCGTTGGCGCGTTCGTCCCCGGCAGGCTGTGCTTCATTGATGGACGGGCTCGGTTCAGGCTTCGGCTGCTCGGCTGTCGCGGTTTTTGGTGGCGCTGGCGTGGTGGGTTGCGTGATAGGTTGCGTGACTTGAGGAGGTGTGGCGGGCTGGGCCTCTGCATGAATCTGATCGAGCGGAAGCATTTTCAGTTCCCAGACCGCCGGCTTCGTTTCCGGCCCAACCGTGATTTCGCCGTCGACCGTGCCAAAACCGAGCATCTTCACTTGGATCGTCCAAACTCCGTCCGTCATATCCGGAAAAGAATATGCGCCCTGCGGATCGGTGATGGCGGTGATCTTCTTGTCGCCCTGAGTCGCTGTAATTGTGGCGCCGGGAACCGGCAAGCCGCCAAACGTGACCTGGCCATGTTGCTCGGATGCGAGAAGCTGAATCACAACCAACCCGGCAGCGACAAGAGACCGCAGGAAGCCACGAATCACCGGATGGTCCTCTAGTTTTCGGAGGGTCTTTCGATGTGATCGATCGCGAGAATCGCAACCGGGCCCTTGCCGGATTCTAATTTGAGGCCAAGCTGCTCTTGCAAAGCCGCGGCAATGGCCGGCTCAACGCTAGCCGGATCAAAAGCACCGGGTGGCGGCGGCTCGCCTCCGCGCGAAGGCGGCGGTTCCAGAAATGGCGCCCAGTCCAGCTTGAAGCTAAAGCTGCCTTTCAGGCCGGTTTTGTCAACGATAATGGTCTGCGTAAAAGCGGAAAGCGTAAGCGTGAGGGCCGCCATAGGAGCCTTCTCGCCAGTCAGCTGCCCAAACTTCGTATTGCGGAGCGAACGGCAGGGATTCTGTTGATTAGGAACTTCCGGACAATCCCCCTCGTCGACGGCATGGATTTTCGGTCCGTTCTTTGCGATCACCAGCAAATACACGGGGAGCTCTTTCGTCTCCCGGTGCAAGGCCAGCCTGAAGCGGTCTGCGAGCACGCCCTGAAACATGGTTTCGAGGGTGGGCTGTATGAAATCGAATCTGGGATTGGCTTCCGACTTCGTGACCACGTCGTATCTTTCGGAATCCACCCAAGCGGGCTCGCCGGAGATTTGAAAATCACGAACCTGATAAGCCCACGTAATCAGCCGTCTTGTGGGCACGTTGGTTGCGGTCAGCCGGCCCCCAGGAGCGCCCCGCATGGTGCTCTGGCGATCGCCGGATTTGTTCGGTTTAATGGAGACCGCAACGAATTCCGGCAGCGGCGCCTTGGGCGGTTCCGGCGAACTCGCCGCCTGGCCGAAAAGCGTACCCGCGATGAGCAATCCAGCCAGGATCCGCGTCATGAGTTTTAATAAAATGACGAACGCGTTGCTCACGGCGTGCAGGATTTCCTAGTTTTCTGAGGGTTTTTCCACGTGATCGATAACAATTATATCCACGGGGCCTTTTTGCGACTCCAACTTCAGGCCGAGCTGTTCTTGCAGCGCGCTGAAAATGGAAGGACCATTGGGGTCAAATTGAGGCTGCGGCATGCCCGGCGGAGGGCCCCCGGGAGGCACTTGCATGGCCTGACTCTGGTCAGGAGTCCAGTGCATGCTGATATCGAACTTTCCTGTCAAGCCAGTCTTGTCCAGGACAGTTCGTCCCAGCATCCTTGAGAGCATCGGTATCAAGCCTTCGATTTGAACACTCACGGCGCTCAAGCGATCGAAGCCCATCATCATGTTGCCGCACCCAAGCGTGGGTGGTTTGCCGGGGTCCGGCGGCGGAGGCGGAGGCTGGGACGGATCGAACGGCGTGCAACCACCTTCCTTGGAGGCCGTCAGCTGCGGCCCGAGCTTGCCCTCCTTATTTGCGACGACCAGCGCGTATATCGGAAGCTCCTTCGTCTCGTGATGAATCTTGAGCTGGAACCGATCCGCGAGCAGCGCCTGCAGCATCAAGGATTCTTCGTCTTCTTTCGGCTTGTGATCCGGTTTCGCGGAGATATCGTAGCGTAGGGATTCGATCCACGCTGGCCCACCGGAGATCTGGAATGGTTGAACGCTCCACGCAATCATAATCATTTCCTTCAACGGCAGGTTGGTGATGTTGAGCGTGCCACCTGGACTACTGCTAATACGCATGCCGCGCTGGTCGGGTGCGGAAGGTTTGATGGAGGCCACATCAAACTGGGGCGTGGGCGCAGCGGGGGCTTGCGATTGGGCCTGGCCCGCCGGAGCGTTCAATAATCCGATGCCGATGGGCACGGCGATGGCCGCGATTCCTGCGACGGCCAGCAACAGCCTTCTAGCCAAGCCAAGATCGTGGGCCATGCGCTGCGCCATGATCCCTTGAATCCGCTTCTTGAGGTCGGACCCGCTGACGCCGGAGACGCAGAGTAGCGGCGCTTCCAAACAGTACTCGCAAACTTTGAGGATCCCTTGGGCGTAGACTTCGGGCTCGCTCCGCAAGCGAAGAACCTCGTGGTCGCAGGCGGTCTCTCGTTCCTCCACCAGCCGCGCGCCGATCCACCACACCAATGGATGAAACCAAAAAACGGCTTCCACCAACATGTGTAAAGCCGCCGCGAGATTGTCCCGCCTGCGGACGTGACTCATTTCGTGCGCGAGGATCGCTTCCAATTGCGCGTCGACAAGCCGCTCGGAAATCCCCGCCGGCCACAACAGAATCGGCCGCCTGATACCGAACACGCCCGGTTCTATATGTGCAGTCGAGGATAAAATCTCGATCGGCGCCTGCAAACGCTTGAGCGTTTCTACTTCGCGGCCCTCAGTCAGGGGCTCTGCAGCGCGAACGATGCCGGCAGTCCGGCGCCACCGCACGCACCAGGCGAGCAAAACCACCGCGCAGCCGCAGCACCAGAACGCCCAAAGCAAAATAGGGACCAAGCTGGTCGGATGCGGCTCTGCCGCGGTGACAGACGCCGTTATGACGGGCGGGAACTTCGGTCCGAGTCGCTCGATGACTATCGTAGCCCCCGCGTGTACGATGGTTTTGCGCCAAGCAAAGTGGCTTCCCAGCGCCACTAGCGGCGCGAACGGAACGAGAAATTTCGCCGACGCGGCCAGCCAAACCCAATAGCGCGCCCGCGCCTGATTCTTGCGCAAAGCAAGAGTCAGGAGTCCGGCTACAGCCCCAAACACAGTGGATTGCCAGAGATGATTGGTGAGTCCCGTGATCATTCCGATTTCTCCTTCCTAGACAGCTTTCGGAGCGCCTTTTCGGCTTCCCGCACATCCTCTATCGTTAGTTTGCCGGACTCCACCAGGTGCGCCATCACGGGTTGTGTCCGGCCTCCAAAAAGTGCCAGTAGCTCGTCGATCAATTTGCGTTGCGCCGCCTGGCGCGAGATCACCGCTTCGAAAATGTGCGCGTTGCTGATCTTTTTGACGCGGCGCAAGGCCTTTTTGTCTTCCAAACGATAAACCGTGGTTTGGATCGTAGTGTAAGCGGGCCTGCGGGGCTCGGGAAAGGCTTCCTGAATCTCCCGAATCGAGAGCGCTCCTTTCCCCCACAGCGCTTCCATGATTTGAAGTTCCAGTTTGCTGAGTTTCGGCTGGGCCATGAAGTTATCTACTATGCCTGTGTGTGATTCTACTACAGGGATGTCTGGACGGCAAGGGCTTCTTTGGCCGCACCAGACGAAGTAAAATAGGCGGCCATGAAGAAGTTGCTGCTCTGGACTATCGCTTTCGCGGCGCTGCCGGCGGGAGCATTATTCGCCCAAAGCTTAACCGGCACCTGGCAAGGCACATTATAGGCACAGGCCGGCGGTCACGAACTGCGCACGGTCTCAAGATCTCGACGACGGACGCAGATACCCTCAAGGCCGTGCTATACAGCATCGATCAGGGAGGGCAGCCGATCGCCACGACAACCACCACGCTGCAAGGATCGGCGGTAAAGATATCGATCGTTGGAATCGGCGGCACATTCGAGGGAAAGCTAAGCGCAGACGGAAACTCGATCGCTGGCACCTGGTCCCAGGGCCCCACGCCGATGCCCTTGACCCTGAAGCGCGCCACCAACGAAACGGCGTGGACCATTCCGGAGCCTCCGCCGCCATCCAAGCCAATGCCGGCGGACGCCAATCCTTCGTTTGAAGTGGCCACTATCAAGCCCAGCCGGCCCGACGAGCGACTGTCGATCCTGGTAAGTCCGGGAGGCCGTCAATTCAGCACCACCGATTCGTCTCTGATTAATCTCATCACGTTCGCTTATCGGCTTCAACCGCGGCAGGTTACGGGCGGACCGGCCTGGCTCGAAACGGAGAAGTACGATTTGCTGGCGCGGCCTGACACGCCGGGCATGCCGAGCGAGAAGCAACTAGAGACAATGCTCCAGAAGCTACTGGCGGATCGCTTCAAGCTCAGCTTCCATCGCGAAAAGAAGGAGCTCTCCGTGTACGCGATCACGGTGGGAAAGACTGGTCCCAAACTCACCAAGAGCGATGGCGACCCCAACGGCCTTCCCGGCCTCGGTTTCAGGGGACCCGGAAGGTTTAACGGAAGGAACACGAATATCGCGGACTTCGCCGGGATCATGCAAACCCTGGTGCTGGATCGGCCGGTGGTGGATCAGACCGGACTTGGCGACAGGTACGACTTCGCCCTGAACTGGACGCCCGATGAGACCCAGTTCGGCGGCCTCGCCGGTCAGCTCCCACCCCAGTCCGACAAAGCCGATGTACCACCGGATCTGTACACAGCCATCCAGCAGCAACTAGGGTTGAAGATTGAAGCTACCAAGGCGCCGGTTGACGTGCTGGTCATCGACCGCGTAGAAAAACCTTCCGAAAATTAACCGCAGCCTCGGCTACCGGGCAAGTGGCTACGGAATCGCTACCACCCGAATCGACTCACACGTTGCAGTCCCATCGCCAGCCGTCACTTCAAGTCGGATGCTGACGTCGTTCGTTCTGGGGCTGTAGGCGACGTATCCTTCCCGCAGATCATGCGCCTCAAACGGGATGGCTTCCGTTACTCCGTCTTCCGAGATGCTCATGGTGCCGGTGATAGCGCTGGCAATGACCGGCGCCGCGCGATTCCAATAAATCTGCAACTGATGCGGCTCCGAATTCGCTCTCAAGCCGAGCACCGATTGGGAAGCGGCCGCCGACGTTGTGGCCTTGGAATTCCATAAGGCCTGGGTCACGATAATTCCTATGACGATGAGCGCCGCGGTTGGCCACAGCCGAGACCAGCGAATGCCCGCGGGTGGAGTAACCACGGACGCTTGGGGAGCCTGGCGGGGCGCCGGGCTCGGGGTTTCTGTTTCCTCGGCCTCCATCGGATCCGGAAAGCGCCAACCAGGATGCCCGCCGGCCAATTTTTTCGCATCAAACGGAAACCCAAAACCGAATTCGCGTGGCTTGGGCTGGCCGTCTTCCCAATAAAAGAGGGCGGCTTCACTGTCGCCGCGCCTTAGGACTCGAACGTATAACCCAATGCTTCCGTTTTCGTAAAACCATCGATCGAAGGTTTGCAAATCGCGCGGGCCCAGCTTCAGACTGCCGTCGCCCTGCGATCGGAAATAGCCAATGGCGCGCAGCTGGCGTCCGTCGTTTTCCGCGGCCTGGCGAGCGCTCTCGAAATCGTCGGATGGTGCAATCACCGCAAAATCGTCGGCCATCGTGGCGGCGAACGGCGTAGTGATAGAACGGCCCAGCAAGATTCCGCAAATTTCTCCGGACGCGGAGATTTGAGCCGACAAATCCCGAACCACATTCAAGCTGAGGTGGATGGAAAAGCCGTCCGGCGTCCGCCAGACGTAGTAGTTGGCGGGATCGTATCCGAGCTGTGTATTCATCGCGATAGTTCCTGATCGATGATCCTTCAATCCGGCGCAAGCTCGCATCGCCTGTTGGTACCGCAGGGTTCCAGTACTAGGCCTGAAACTGGAGTTTGGCGCGATTGGCGATACACTGATAACATCCATGGAACCTAAAGACTCTGCCCTGTCCCGCAGGGGCGTATTGGCGGGAGGCGTCGCGCTGGCCGCGCAAACCGGCGCCTTACTCGCGCAAACCAAACCTGTCGAATCCAAACCCGCCGCACCGGGCAGGAAATTTCGCGCATGGGTCTCGCGCGGCACTGGACCCGGCCGCACCACTCTGCAAGATCTGACGCTGCGTCCCATCGGCGGCCGTCAAATCGTAGTGCGCACCGAGGCAACCAACCTCTGCTATTCGAATTCGAGCGACGTGCTCGGACTTCCCATGCCGGGCTTCCCACCTCCTACGGCCAAAGACGCTCCTCCTCGAGAAGTGCCTCCCGCCTTTCTCGCAATGTCGCGCATGGCTTTGATTCAGGGCCACGGCGGCGTGGGAGTCGTGGAAGCTGTCGGTCCCGAGGTGCGGCGCGTTCAAGTGGGCGATCGCGTTTGCGTATCCGGAACTCCGCAATGCGGCGCGTGCTATCAATGCCTGCGGGGGCGCGCCGATATGTGCCAGTTTCTCGGCCGCCAGGGCCCCAGCGATCTGGTTCCCATCGCCGATATGCGCGACGGCACGCCTGTGTATGCGAATTCGCACATCGGCGGACTCGCCGAGCTGATGGTCACATTCGAGGAATGGGTGGTGCCGGTATTCACTAAAGCCTCGGCCGCCGACCTTGGCATGGTTTGTAGCTGCGTGGCCGTGGCCGGCCTGGGTTGCACCGCGTCGCAAGTTTTGGCGGACATCCAGATCGGGTCCATCGTTGCCGTGGTTGGATGCGGTCCCCTGGGATTGAGCGCGATTCAAGGCGCGCGAATTGCCGGCGCATCCAGAATCATCGCCATCGATCCCATTCGCGTGCGCCGCGAAGTAGCGCTGAAAGTCGGCGCGACAGACGTATTGGATCCGAATGTCGAAGGCGACAAGCTAGTGGGGAAGGTGCGCGCGCTCTCGAACGGTCCGAACAATCGTCTCTGGGCCGGCGGACGCGATTCCGGCGGACTCCTGGGCGGCGCCGGCGCGGACTTCGTGGTCGAGGCCGTGGGCGCCGATCGCGCCAAACCCAAGTTCGAAGCCGGTCCCGATCCAACCGGCATTCTCCCCATCCAGCAGGCGTACATGATGTGCGCCCCGGGCGGCCACATCGTCACTACCAGCCTTCCCACCGGGACCCTCACCCTGCCGGCGGTGATATTCACCATCGGCGGACGCACCCATCACGCCGGTCAATACGGCGGCGCCAATCCGATGCGCGACATTCCGCGCTTCGTGGAACTGTTGGACAAAGGGCAGTTCGATGCGAAATCCCTGGCCACCACGGTGGTGCCAATCGATGGGATGCTGGACGCGTACCAGCAGGTGATCGAGCGCAGCACCGTAACGGCGATCATGACCGCGTAACGGCACATCCTTGTAACCAAATATTAAGCAAACTGAAATACTTGCAGGGTTATAGTGGGCAGGTCGAAGGAGAACTATGGCCGCTGCAGCACCCGCACCCCCAGTACATCAGAAAATGTCGCGAAACCCCGGAAAGATCGGCATTGCCGTCTTCGGGGGAGCTCTCGTCGTCGGTCTCATTTACACTATCATCAGCGTCGCGAAGGATTTGCAGGTAGAACGCGGCACGTCGGCCTACCCATACATCCTGCTGGGCGTCGCCCTGCTGGTCGCGCTCGGCTTTGAGTTCGTGAATGGCTTTCACGATACAGCCAACGCCGTTGCAACCGTCATCTATACCCACACCATGGAGCCCCACTTGGCCGTGGCCTGGTCCGGCTTTTGCAACTTCATTGGTGTCTTGACTTCCACCGGCCTGGTCGCATTCACCATCATCACGTTGCTGCCGGTGGAATTGATCCTGCAAGTGGGCAGCGGGTCGGGCTTCGCGATGGTCTTTGCGCTGTTGATCGCCGCCATCCTTTGGAACGTCGGCACGTGGTACTTCGGGCTGCCGGCTTCGAGTTCGCACACCATGGTCGGCTCCATCATCGGCGTCGGCATCGCGAATCAGCTGATGAATCCCCGGCAAGGCACCAGCGGAGTCGATTGGGGCCAGGCGTCACAGGTCGGCAAATCCCTGCTGCTTTCGCCCCTGGTGGGGTTCGGCATCGCGTGGTTACTGCTATTGATCTGCAAAGCGGTTATCAAAGATAAGAGGCTATATGAAGCGCCGGTGGGCACCGAGCCGCCGCCCTTCTGGATTCGCGTGCTGCTTTTCGGGACTTGTTCGGGCGTCAGCTTCTTCCACGGTTCCAATGACGGACAGAAGGGCATGGGGCTCATCATGCTGATCCTGATCGGAACCGTGCCCACAACCTACGCCCTGAATCGCGCCGTCACGCCGGCCCAAACCCAGGACTTCCTTGCCGTATCGCAACAAACCGTCCAGGTTCTCAACAAGTACGTCGATCCATCGGCCCAAGTGGCCAACCCGGCCGACGATTTAACCGCCTACATCCGCACCAGGGATTTCAACGCCAACACCATGCTGGCCCTGCGCTCCGTGGTCAGCGATATCGGCAACGAGACGGCCATTTATAAAGAGCTCAAGAACGTGCCGCCGGATATGACCCGCAACTTCCGCAACGACATGTATGTGGTCAGCGAGGCCATCCGGTTGATCCAGAAGTCCGGCAAACCGGTATTCACCCCCGACGAGGAGAGTATTCTGGCCAATTACAAGAAGCACATCGATCTGGCCACCAAGTTCATTCCGCTATGGGTCAAGGTCGCCGTGGCGATGGCGCTGGGGATGGGAACCATGATCGGTTGGAAGCGCATCGTGGTAACGGTCGGCGAAAAGATCGGCAAGGACCACCTCACCTACGGGCAAGGCGCAGCGGCTGAAATCACTGCCATGATGACGATCGGCATGGCCGATCATTACGGTCTGCCGGTCAGTACAACTCACGTACTTTCGTCCGGCATCGCCGGCACCATGGCCGCCAACCACACTGGGCTCCAGTGGGGCACGGTTCGCAACATCGCACTGGCCTGGGTGCTGACGCTTCCCGCCGCCATGATCCTATCGGGGTTCCTGTTTTGGGCCCTGAAGAACGTGTTCTAAGACCATGGAAAATTCAGAGCTGGACAAACTGAGATCGAACTATAAGGCGGCGGTAGAGCGTTGGATCGCCGCCATTCGCTTCGAGGAAAACCTCGCGACGCCCGATCATTCCATGATCGCCGTGGAAGACTGGGAGAAGGCGGACTTCGCGGAGGAAGAATCGAGAACTCTGGCGAAGGCTGCGCGGAAGGAATATCAGGACGCGCTCCGCGAAGTCCTTTTCAATTTTTGAAGCGTGCCATAATGAACCTGATATGGCGCAGTTCGCCGACCGTTTAACCCAACAGATCCTGGCGAAAGACAGCCGCTGTATCGTCGGCCTGGATCCGCGCGTCGATCAGATGCCGGCTTTTGTCCTTGGACACGGCGCTTACGCCGCCATCACGGCATTCCACGAATTAGTGATCGATGCGGTGGCCGACCTGGTCCCGGCCGTGAAGCCGCAGCTGGCATTCTACGAGCAATACGGTGTCGCGGGGATGCAGGCCTTTGAGAACACCGTGCGCGCCGCCCGGCAGCGCGGCCTGTTGGTGATTGCCGACGGCAAACGCAACGACATTTCGTCCACAGCGGAAGCCTACGCGAATGCATATTTAGGCCCCGCCGGGGTTGATGGCGATGCCGCGTTCGATTGCGACGCGCTCACCGTGACGCCGTACCTGGGCCGCGACAGTCTGGCGCCGTTTGTCGAAGCCTGCAAGAAGCACGGCAAGGGCATGTTTGTCGTTTTGAAAACCTCGAACCCGGGTTCCAGGGATTTTCAGGACCAAAGGCTCGAAACCACTGGCCGTCCGCTCTATGAATCCATCGCGAGCGCGCTGCATGAATTGGGTGAGGAGTTGGTTGGCGAGTCCGGCTATAGCTCGATTGGCGCGGTGATCGGCGCGACGTTTCCCGAAGAAGGGCGCCGGCTGCGCGAATTGATGCCTCGGGCGCCCATTCTTGTTCCGGGATATGGCGCCCAAGGCGGAAGCGCCCAGGCTGCGGCCGAGTGCTTCAATGACGATGGTCTGGGCGCGATCGTGAGCTCATCGCGCGGCGCTACGTATGCGTTTGGCGATCCCAATATCTCACGCGACGCTTTCGTGCGCGCCGTCCGGGAAAAAACTGAGCGCATGATCGCCGACGTGAACGCCGCGGTGAAGACGGCTACTGCTGCACTGCGGTAAAGAGCGTCTGCGCGCTGGCTACGCCGCTCAGGTTGAACGTCAGCGGCACCGGATCGCTGCTCGCGACTGCCGGAACGGCGATATCGAACTGATATACGCCGACCTCGGACGGAGCCAACCCAAAGTAGGACAATTTTGCCGACTTCTTTCCGAATAAAATCTGCAAAGATGCCGAAAGTTGATTGTCTTCGGTAACGATTTCGCCGGCGGGTATGTTGGGAATCACGGAACCGAAGCCGACTCCATAAATCACGATCGTCTCGCCGGGCTGCGCCAGACTGGAAGTGACGCCCGCGATTGCTCCAGTGGGAAGAACGTAAGTTCCATCCAGATGTTGCGCCACTACGTATTGATTGGCGCCCACCTTGAAGCTGGATGGCGCCAGCAGCCCCGCTTCGGTGGTATTCACCATCACGTTCACCGGCGCGCTGGTCTGTGCCGATTGTATACTAACCTCGCAAGCCCGCGAACGCCTCTTCGATCTCCTGCTTTGCCGCGGGCGTAGGAATCGGAAGCGGCAGCCGCGGCGGGCCCCCGTAGTACCCGGCCAGATCCATCGCATACTTCAGCCCGCCGATGCCATATTTCGTAGTTACCAGCTTGGCCGCGCGGCCAATGCGGTTCTGCCAATCCAGCGCGGCCTCGGGCTCGCGCGTGCGATGCGCCTCCCAAATGGAAATGGTCGCGTAGGGCGCCGGATTTGCAAAGGCCAGGATGCCGCCGCTGCAGCCAATGGCGAGCGACGGAGCCAGCGTGGTGGCCGACCCGGTCAGCACCTGAAATCCCTTTTTCGATTCGCGCACCATCTGCAGCAACTTTTCAACATTGCCGGAGCTTTCCTTGATCCCGACGATGTTGGGGTGATGCGAGAGCTCGGCTACGGCCTCGGCCGCGAGATCCACGCCGGTGTTCTGCGGAAAATTGTAGAGCAGCACCGGGATCTTGGCTTGATCGGCCACCGCGCGGAAGAAGAGCATCTGCGTGGCGGGATGGCTGAACTGATTCTTGAAGAACGACGGCGTTTTTACTAGCGCCAGCTTGTAGCCGATCTCGGCCGCGCGATTCGTCAGCACCACGGTTTGGTGTACGCTATCCATGCCAGTTCCCGCGATCAGCAATTTGTCAGACGATGCCCACTGTCCCACCCATTCCCAGAGCTGGATTTTTTCGTCCGTGCCCAGCATCACGCTCTCGCCCGTAGACGCGGTGACCACATAGCCCGCGAGTCCGGTGGCGTTCCACTTTTCAACGTTGTGCTGGACTTTGACTTTCCAGATTTCGCCTTCGTGGTTGAACGGCGTGGTGATGGGGCTGAAGATGCCTTGGAGTTTCATGGAGGGGGGGCAGTCTTGGAGGACCGCCCCGGACAAAATGCAGTTTTACTTCGCGATAAAGGTCACGATCAACGCGTACAGCGTGAGAGATTCAATGAGTGCCAATCCCAGAAGCAAAGAGAATCGGATCCCGGCGGCAGCGCCAGGGTTTCGGGCCATCGCCTCGCAGGCAGCCGCGGTGGCTTTTCCTTGTCCGAGGCCGCACAGGCCAGCGGAGATTCCCAGCGCCAGGTAAGCAGCGGGTAAGTTCAAAGTACCGGTGAGGCCGCCCCCTGCGGGCGTCTGCGCGAAGATCGGGCTGGCCAGCGTCATCAACGCGGCTCCCGCATAAATCAGTTTACGTTTCATTCGAGTGTTTCTCCTTATGCCAAGAAATTGTTCGCGAGGAGGTGGTTCCAAACCTGTCCTGGGGGACGGCCGGCTCACGCTCGGAACGGATAATGCCTAGTGTTCTTCGTGTGCCACTGCCCCAGCGATGTAAATGGTGCTGAGCAGCATGAATATGAATGCTTGTAAGAATGCAACGAACACGTGCAGCCCCATGAAGATGACTGGCACTGCGAAATACGTGAGGGCAAGAAACGTTAGGGTCACCTTCTCGCCGGCGAACATGTTTCCGAACAGGCGGACTGTCAAAGAAAGCGGTCTTGAGAGGTGACTGATAATTTCAATCGGGATCATTAGCCAGGCGAGGTACCACACCGGACCCGCGAAGTGCGCCAGGTACTTCCCGACGCCCTGTTCCCGGACTCCCATGTAGTTGTAATACAAAAAGACTGAAACAGCGATGCCACAGGGGACCGCTGGGGTCATAGTCGGCGATTCAAACCCTGGAATGATCCCGATGAGGTTCATGAAAAGTATGAAGATGAACAGCGTTCCAATGAACGGAAGGTATTTGCTCGACCCATGCTCGAGTGCATCATGTGCCTGGCCGGAAAGAAACTTGTAGACGGCTTCGAAGGTCAACTGTAGCTTTCCAGGGCTTTCCACCACCAGGCGCGATCGCAGAATAGCGAACAGCACCATGATGATGGCCACCACCAGAATCTCCATGGTCAGCCAGTTTTCCCAGGGATGCGCCGGATCCGCCGCGGGCTTGCCGATGGCGTTCAAGAATGTATCCAGCGGCCCCGCCAAAAAGCGGTTGAAAAGCGCGGTACTCCACAGTTCTTGTTCAGCTTGCATAGATCAGTTCGTAAATAATTTCCAGAATGATTGCCGCTGTCGCGACAAATAGACCTATCGCCCCGGCCACTGCGTTTGGTCCAAGAAACTTGATTATAACCCACGCCGCGCCCAATAGGATGAAGTTGCGAGCGACGAATAGCCAGGCAAATCGCGTCTGGCCACCTGGGCCGATGGCGCCGGTCAAGCGTCGCCACCCGAAGAAACTGACGTAGGAGACGGCGGCGCCGATCAGAAACGCCAACCCAGACCGGAATCCACGAAGGGAGACGGCTGCGATTGACCCAAGCAAACCCAAGCCGAGGGTGAGCCAGGAAATGCGCCGGATGGCTCGCTCGTAAAAATGGGAGTCACTTTCCGGCATCGTCCTCGGACAACTCGCGAACCAGTTCAATGATGCCGGAGGCTATGCCCAGTAGCAAGAATACAACCTTGAGGAAAGCGGTGTGGAACAATTTGTCGAGTCCATATCCGATCCCGTATCCCACCAGCATCGATACCGGCAGCAAGAATGCCAGCCCATAGTATTTGCCAAATTGTTGGTAGAGATTGCCTGCTTTTTTAGGCATGAGTTCCACGCTTGCGTTCGAGAATCGCCCGTGCTTGCTCGGCGGTCTCCTTTACCAGGAAGCCCATTTTGGGATGGCTGGGCGTGATGTCGGCCGCGAGTCCGTACTCCTCCAGCGTCTCCGTGGTAGTGGGACCGATGGACGCGATCACCATGCGCCGCAAGGCTTGCTGCATCGGGTCATGCAACCGCTCCTCGGTTGCTATACGGAACAAATGCGGCAATTGAATCGAGGTAGTGAACATGGCGACATCAGCGTGGCCTTCGGCAATCCGATGCACCGCCTCGCGCAGCGGGGCGACATCTTCCGGCAAATCCCATTGATAGACGCGCACGGCCGTCACTTCGGCGCCTCGTGAACGAAGACCGTCCAGCAGTTCGACATTCGATTTGCCGTATTCCTGCACTGCGATCCTCCGCTCACGCCGGCCTTCCAGAGCGGCCAACAGTTCGCGCCAGGTGTTCGGCTCCGGCGCGGTTACCGTTACCGGGACCTGCATCTCGCGCAATACGGCCAAGGGTTTCGGACCGCGCGCGGCCACCGTGATTTTGCGCAGCGCCTCGGCGAAGTTCCCGGCCGGCCAGCGCGACGCCAGCACTTTATCCAGCGCCCGCGTGCCGACGCCGGTGAGGAAGATTATTAGATCGAAGTCGCCCGCGAACAACCGTTCCGCGAATGCGAATGCTTCCGGATTGTTCTCGATGGGCGCCTCGCGCATGGAAGGCGCGATGAACGGATCGCCGCCCTGCCTCCGAATTAATTCGCCCATCTCGGTGGCGCGGCGGCTCTCGAACGAGATCACGCGCAGGCCATCGAACGGCATCACCTCAGAGTAGCAGCCTGCTCTTTTTCGTATTGCTTCAAGACGCGCTTTACGTACTGTATGGTCTCGGCGTAGGGCGGGACGCCGTCATATTTGTCGACGGCTGCCGGACCGGCGTTGTAAGCGGCCAGGGCCTTGGATACCTGGTGCGGATCGTTCTCGTATTTCTGTAGCAGGTCGCGCAGGTACCTGGCGCCGGCCTCGGCATTCTGCGCGGGATCATGCGGATCGGCGTCGAGTTCCGCGGCAGTCTTTGGCATCAACTGCATCAACCCGATGGCGCCCTTCGGTGAAACGGCATCCTGCCGATAACCCGATTCGGCTCGAGCGACGCTCTGTACGAAGGCGGGCGGCAAGCCGGCGTGAAGGGCAGCTTGCGTGATCAGTTCCCGGGGTGTCAGATCCGCCTTGGGAGCGAGCGGCACGGGCGCGGTCGCCGCCACAGCCGGGGGTGGACTGTACTCTTCCTGCTCGAATGCCGCCACGCTGCTAGCCTGAATTTCGATCACGCCGTGATTGGTCTGGAGCCGTATCACGAGTCCGTCGGAGGAGTGGCTGTCGGCATGGATACGAAAGCCGTTGGACAGCACAACAAATTCCCCGGCCTGCGCGGCAAGCGCAACCGTAAGAGAACACAGCAACAGCTTTATGAGGCGGAGAGCCACTCAACCATTGTGACGCAGTTCGGGCCCGCCGCGTGCAAGGCAAACAGCCTCTCTCAGGGTTGCGGGTCAGTCGGAGACCGCTAACTCACCCGGCAGGATCGGCCGGGTTCTCGGCAACGCCCCGTGGCGCGCCAGCCATCCGAAGAGCGCCAAAATCCCGGAGAACACCACCAGCTTCAGCATGTCCGCCGAGCGCGTATGCGGCAGCAGTTTCCACAGTATCCCCAGCACCGGCTGCGCGACGCAGGATGCCCAGACCGCGCCATAGAAATAGCGGCGCTCGTGTCCTTCGCCCTTAGTGGACGCCTTGACGCGCGGAAGCAGGCCCGCCGCACCCAGGGCCCAGATCGCCCCGGCGACCGGAAAATACCCGTATTGATAAATCTGCTTCAACCGCCACGTGCCGGTAGCTACGGCCACCGCGAGCCCGGCGAAATTCAACACCGCGAAGGTAATCACGATGCTCCAGGCGAAGGTGTAGCAGATGCGGCGATACAACGGGTTCGGTTTGTCTTCGACGAAGCGGATGATGTAGGGCCGCGGCTCCACGCCGGGCAATTGACCGCGCAGCGCTGCCAGGCCGGTTCCGAGCATCACGATAGCCAGCCACACCAGCTTGCGACGGTCGAAGCCGCGCTCGAACAGATCGAAGGTTGTTGGCCCCGGCGCGATGAAGAAAACGAAAATCCAGATCGGCCAATGGGCCAGCCGGTATGCGGGCTTGTTGCGATCGCGGAGCTTCCGGCCGCTTGCAAGCTCTACTCGCACGAAGCAATCACGACCGGCCCTACTGACCGGCGGGCTTCGCTGGAGCGGGCTTCGGGGCAGCCGGCGTTGCCGCGGGAGGCTTGGGCGCGGAGGTACTGGGAGCCGGAGCGCTCGCGGACGCCTTGTCGTACAGCTCGATCACTTCCTTCGTGATTTCGACGCTGGGCGAAGCGTAAATCACCGGAGTGTTGGGATTCCCGACATCCACCACCATCGTGTAGCCGTTATCGCGCGCGTAACGCTCGATCACCGCGACAATCTTTTGCCCCAGCTGTTGCATTAATTTATTCTGGTCGGCTTCGAGATCGGCCTGTGCATCTTCCACTTCGCGCTGCAGCGTCTTTTTCTTGGCCTCGATGTTTTTGTACAGATCGGACTTCGCCGCTTCGCTCATGGTGTTTTGGCCCTTGTTGAGCTGGTCCTGCATGGCATTGATATCGTTCTGCCGCTGCTCCAGTTCCCGCTTCTTGGGCTGCATCTTGGAGTTCAACTCGGCGGCCGCCTTCTGGCCATCCTTGGTTCCGATAATGGCGGCCTGGATGTTGATTGCCGCTACCTTGGTCTGGGCTTGAACAGTCAGCGTAGCGGCCAATGCTAGCACTGGCCACAGAAATACCTTTTTCACAATGAAGCTCCTAACTCGAAAATCATCTTATTCTATCTAATTGTTAGAACGTCCGCCCTACCGTGAAGCGGAACATAGCCGAGCGCTCGACGCTATAAGGGAGCACCGCACCAATGGAGCTGATGGCGGCGTTGTACGTGGTGGCGTTCGGGAAGTATGATCTGTCGGCAACGATGGGCGCCAGCAGGGTGCCTTCAAAGCGCGTAGGGTTATAGGCCCAATAGACGCGAAATGGCGCGTTCACCACCGGCATCAATACCTGGAGCTCCACCCCGGTGGAAGTGCGAATCTTTTGGGACCCGGGCTGGATGTAGGCTTCGCCCGTGAAGCCGGCCTGCGGAAACTCCTGATTCAGTTGCGCAATTCGTCCCGGGTTCTGCTTGAGCTGCCCGGGGAACAGCAGCCGGTCCATGCCGGCGTCGGCAAAAAGCGCGAGCGTGACGGGCCCCACGATTGGGATGCGGTATTCGAAATTACCCACCACATTCGTGTCGCCGCCGGGGAAGGTGACCTGATAGGAGGGAACCGTCATGGTCAACGGGACGCCCTTCTGGGTGCGCTGCGTGCCGTCGTTGTTATAAACCACGATGGTCGCAACATCGCTGGGCAGGTACACGATGGGGCTGATGGTCCAGATATTGAAGCCGCGGACGTCGTTCTCGCCGCCCATGAAATAGCGCGTGAAGGGAGGCGCCACCTTGCCGCCGTAGCCGGTCAGGAGGCGCGCCGAGAGATGCATGCCGATGACGTGGCCTTTTTTCAAACCCGGCCGAAAATACTTGACGTCGATGGTGGGCTGAATGGTGTTGACGTTCCCGCCCAGTTCGCTACCCGAAAATGCCAGCGCAAAGTACACCGATCGGCCACCCGACGGATTAATGGGATTGTTGATGCTGTTGTAGGTATACGACGGGGTGACGGTGCTAGTGCGGATTCCGGTCAATTGATTCGGGCCGCCCACGCCCTCGAAATCGAGGTAATCGAAGTAATTGGTGGCCGCGGTCGTCAGCGTCTTGAGATTGGAAATGTTGTAGCCGTAGCTAATCCCCAGGCGGGCGAAGCTGCGCTTCAGCGGATACGCCGCAAAGATCGTTCCGCCGTAGCCATTCTGAATGTAGTTCAGCAGGTTCTGCGTGCCCAGAGAATTGTAATAGGAAATCAGGTTGGTCCCGGCCAGAATAGATGCTTCTTGCGCCTGGTTGTAGTTGTACCGTTGAATATACAGCGTGAATCCGGTCTGGATGGCGTGGTCCAGGAAGTAGGGTTCCGTGAATCCGAACCGAACCTCGCGCAGGCGCGTGCCCAATTGCGAGCTTAGGCTTAAAGTCTCGCCCAAACCGAGAAAATTGTTGGTGGAGTACGACGCGCCGATAAAGCTGCCCGCGATGCCGGATACGCCACCGTTCAGTTGGATGGAGTTCTTGCCGCGTTCCTTCACCTTCAGCGTGATGTCCACGGTGTTGGTCTTGGTGTCGCGCTTGATGTCGGCCGCGTCTTCGGCCTTTAACGGCTCAAAGTAACCGAGTTGGTTCAGACGCAGGATACTGAGTTCCCACAGGCGATTGTTGAAGATCTGGCCTTCGTCGATGAGCAGCTGCCGGCGGATAATTTTGTCGCGGGTAGTCAAGTTGCCCGAAAAATCGATGCGCCGGACGAAGAATTGGTGGCCTTCGTCCACCGACAGCGACATATCCATCAGCCCGCTGTTGGGCATGGGATCGAACGACGGCTCGGCCACGAAATCGATGAAGCCGAAGTCGCCGTACAGCTTGCGCATGTTCTCCAGGCCTTTGCGCAATTTCGCGGTCGAGAACACATCGCCCTTCGCCATCTGGAACAGCGGCGTCATCAACGCCTCCGGGGTGCGGAAAAACTTAACGCCGGTGAAGGTGATGTTATTCAAGTGGTAGAGCTTGCCTTCTTCAATATCCACGGTGATGTCGGCGGCCGTGCCGGGCTTGTTGGGATGGATCAGGGGAATGTGCATGCCCTGCCCGCCGGTCTGGACCATGGTCACCATGGAGTCCGTCACGCGCGCCGTGAAATAGCCGTGTTCCTGGTAGAAAACCTGGACGCGGCTCTTGTCTTCATCGAGCTTGCTCGGATCGTAGGTCTTAGCGAACAAATCCTCAAAAAATATGGAATACGGAATGCCGAAAGGATGCAGGTTCTTCATCGCGCGGATCACTTCCTTATCGGTGAACGCCGTATTGCCCTCGATATCGATGTCGCCCACTTTCACCTTCGGGCCCTCATCGATTTTGAAAGTGAGCTCGAGCGACGACGGAGGAACGCGCCGCAGTTGGGGATCCACTTTAGCGGAAAGGTGCCCATGCGCCGCCAGAAGTTCGAGCAGAACGTTCTTGGCGCGCTGCACTCGGTTGGGATCGTATTGCGACTCCACCACCAGGCCGACTTTCTTGTCCTTGAAGGCGTCCAGGATATCGGACACGCTGATGGATTTGTTGCCCTCGTACTTGATGGTCCGCACCACCGGCCGCTCCACCACGATAAAGCGAATGATCCAGCCTTCCTTGCCGGGCTCGCGCTCGATCCGAAGATCGTCGAAGCGGCCGCTATTCCATAGCGCCATGAAGTCGCGGTGCAACGCCTCTTCGTCCAGCCGGTCGCCCTTTTTCGAAAAGATCAGGGCCTGCAGAGTGTCCTGGCGGACGCGGCGCGCGCCGCGGAACTCGATGGCTTCGATGACGTTTTGCTGCGGTTGGCCGGGTCGCGTGACTCGAGGTGCTTCGGGCGTGGCTGCAGCGGGCGGAGGCGCGGGCTGGGCCGGCTTGGGGGCCTCCTCCTTCTGCTGCGGCACGGTCTCAAAAGGATTCGGGGGCTTCGGCGGCTGTTGCTGGGTTGGCTGTTGCTGCGCTGGCGGTTGCTGTTGAGGGCTGGGTTGATTTTGCGCCGCAGCCTGGCGTGCGCCAACCATGGGGAGCAGAACGACGGAGCAAAGCAACCAGGCTCGCAGGCCGCTCAGCCTGTTAGAAATCATTTAAGCGGTGTTACCTTTCCACTCTGCGCGCATCTTTCCTGAGATCGAATGTCCTATTCTAGCTGAAGTCGGCGGGGCGAACCAGTGGGCTAGATGGGCGACACAGGGCGGGTTTCGCACAGGCGGCGTTTGTAATCGCGGATACAGTCAAACCTGCTCGCGCCGTCCTCCATTGGCGATGATTCCGAGCACGTTATTCTGGCCGAGCCATTGAATCGCCCGGCCCATCGCTTCCACTTTCGTTCGGCCCAGGCGGGCCACCAGCAGCGTTCCGTCCACCAACGTCGCGAGCAGACTGGCGTCGGACGCCGCAAGCAGCGATGGGCTATCCAGAATCACGCTGCGGAACTGGAGGGATAGGATTTCCAGCAGCCGGCGGGTCCGCTCCAAGTGGAGCAATCCAAGCCGGTTCACCACCGGCTCGCCTGCTGTCATCACGAACAGGCTGCTTTCCCCGATTCGCTGGATCGTTTCGGAAAGGCCGGCTTGGCCCTGCAAATAATCGCTGATGCCCGGGCTGCGATCGATCTGAAAACTACGATGCAGGCTGGGCCGCCGTAAATCGAAATCGCACAGCAGCGTGGGATTGTCCGCCAGTTGCGCCTCGGCCAGTGCCAGATTCGCCGCTGTAAAGGATTTTCCTTCCCCGGGCGACGAGCTGGTGACCAGCACCGTTCGAATGCCCCGCTCCGCTTTCAAGTGCGCGAGCTTTGTTCGCAAGGTCCCGAACTCCTCGCTGAGCGTCTCCGAGGGACGCAGGGGATCGAGAAGGACGGCGTCCGGCGCGGGCCGAAACGCAGCCGTCCGTAGCGAATCGAGATTCAGTTCCAGCGCAGTGCCTGTGGCGGTATTTTGAGTCACGATGTCTCTCTTTCCGAGCCGCGCGCGCAAACTGAGCCGCGCGTGAGCAAGCGGTCTACAATTTCGTCGCGTAGTAATACGCCACCGAGCTGAACATGATCATCACGCCCGCCACGCCACCTCCGGACCAGCTCAACCAGGCCGCGCGCCGCCGCCGTTGCACTGTTTCGGCGCGTTCAAACAACCCGATGCTTCCGAGAACGGCAATCTGCGAGTACGCGCGAATCTCCTTCACGTTGTGGATGGCCCGGTTACGCGTTTCCTTCCAGCCCATCAGGCACAGACCCAGAAGCAAGCCGGCGCTGCTTCCGACGGCGACAATGAGCGGACGTTTCGGCTGCGACGGCGTTTGCGGCAGGGACGGCGGATCCAGTTGCTCCAGCCGCTCTCCTTGCTGGCGATTCTGAAGCGCGGTGGACATCTGGGAGCTGTTCAAGCGCCGGTCCAGATCTTCGTAGTCTTTCTTGGCCAGGTCCCGATCCCGAATCAACTCGTCGTATTCCCGGATGCCGACCGGCGTGCTCTCGATGCGCGCCTCATAGTTCCGGATGATCCCGTCCACCTCCGCACTCTGTTTGCGGTAGTCTTCCAGCTCGAGGTCCTTGGCCTGAATCAGCCCTTGCGTCCTTTGGGATTCCGCTTCCAGGTCGCGCTGTTCCCGCAGGAATTGCGCGCTCGCCGTTCGTGGGGCTGGATTCTCGGGATGTGGGGGGCCCGGCTTCAGCATGCTCTGACGTTGACTCTTGGCCGCCGCCAAGAGGTTCACCAGCCTTTGCACATCGGGATAGTTCTCCTTATAGCGCTCCCGCGCGGTGGCGAGCGAATCCTCGTACTCCGCGATTTCGTGGTCTTTGTCCGTTAACTTATCGTCGCGCCGCTCCACCGCCTGCTCAGGCGCGTTCCCCTCCTTGAGCGAAACCAGTTGACCGCGATAAATCCGCAATTGGTTGTCATACAGCAGCCGCTCCTGGTTCACCCGGTTCATCGACATGTTCAGGTTTAATTTCTGCGCCTGCAGGGCCGTGAGTTGCTGGTAGTTGTTCTGCTGCTCCTCGGGCAGCCGGCCCATGTTCCGCGCGCGGAAGACGCTCAACTGCTGCTCCAGCTCGTTCAACTTCTTCTTCGATTCTTCCCACCGGTCCTCGAGAAATTGCGTGGTGGAGACGGCTTGCTGCGAGACCTCGCGCACGTTCTCTTCTAAGAACCGGGCCACCAGGTCGGTGGTGACTTTTTGCGCCGTGAAGCGCTCGCTATAGGCGAAGCGGATCTCGAAGGTTGGGTACTGTTCGGTGTCGCGCTGGACGGCGTTCAAGCTCTGCCGCACCGGCGCCACCTGGACGTCGTTCAGCTTCATCTCCTCGATCACGTCGTCCATGGGCATCCGCGCCAGCTTCTTTTTGTAGAGGCCGTGCGTATTGATAATGTTGGTCAGCGTGGCGCGATCCAGAATCAGTTGGACCAGCGCGTTTACGCGGCCCTGCAGGTCCTGCGTGGTATTGGCGGGAACGAAACTTTCCGGCACTTGCGGCGGCGCCACTCGTATGGTGGCCACCGAAACATAGGTGTCCGGCCAGAGGTAAGCGATCACCACCGAGGCCACCAGCGCCACGAACAAGGGCGTCAGAATCCAGGCGATGTTGCGCCTTAGAATGTCCGCGTAATCGTCGGCGTCGAGTTGCCTTCGCGTGGGGGATGTTTCTTCAAGCTGCATGAGCTTTCTCTCACGGCACAATGATGTGGTCGCCGCTCTCTACCGCGATGTTCTGCTCCAGACGCTTGCCGTTGGTCACTTCCTTGTAGTTGAAGTGGTGGATCTGGCCGCCGCGTAAAACCCGGATCTTTTTGCTGTTCGCGAATTCGCGAAAACCGCCGCTGCGGCTGAGCGCCTCCAGCACCGTGGTAGGCGTCACCAGCGCGAAGGATCCGGGGCGGTTCACCTCGCCATCGATATAAAACTTCTTGCTGCGGACTTCGGTGACGAACACGCTTACGTCCGGGTTGTTCAGATACTCGGTGAGCAGCAGCTTCAGCGCCGCGGTGAGCTGCAGGGGACTCTGTCCGGCCGCCCGCACTTCGCCGATCAGCGGCATGGTGATCTTGCCGTCCGGACGCACCGCCACCGCCAGCGTGAAATCCGGTTCTCGCCACACGCGGATGAACAGCAAATCTTCCGGGCCGATCTGGTACTTTTCCTGATCGACCGCAAGGGGGGGCGGCGCCTCCAGAACCTTCGTGGGCTCAGCTGCGATCGCGCTGAAAGCAGCGCCCGCAGCCCAGGAAATACCAGCCGCCAAGACGAGAATCGCGAGCCTCACTTTCCGCTTGCTCCCTTCCTACAGGTCTCTTACAGTAAGTAAGGTTCATTCCGATGAGATACTTTCTCGCAAAAACTGACCCCGAGACATACTCCATCGATCAATTGGAGAAGGAAAAGAGAACGACCTGGGACGGCGTGAACAATCCGCAGGCCGTGCGCGCCATCCGCGAGATGCAGCCCGGCGACAAAGTGTTCATCTATCATAGCGGTGGAAACTCGGCCGTGGTCGGCCTCGCCAAGGTGGTGGCGGAGGGTCGGCCCCACCCGAAGAATCCGAAATCCGCGGTGGCCGACTTCGAGTTCCTGGGCCGCATCGAGCCCCCGGTGACGCTGGCCGAGATCAAGCAATCGAAGCTGTTTGACGACTGGGCGCTAGTGCGCCAAGGCCGTCTGTCCACCATGCTCGCGCCGCCGGAATTCGTTGAGTGGATGCGGAAGAAGAACCCGAAATCCAAAATCTAGACGGCTCGCAACGCCCGCACTGTAGCAACCGCCGCACCCAGCAGCGCTCCCGCGTGGACAGCGGCTTTCCTGAAAGACCAGGGCTGATCCCATGCGGCTTTTCTGGCTCCCGCGACATGTTCCGGCTGGATGCCGATCCCGACCACGCGCCCCATCACGCGCTGCAATCCCGGCACGTACGACATAGCCTTCACCTGCCACGGAACCTGGAAGGGGCCGCTGGTTTGGAACACTCGCGCAAACAGTTTGTGACCGTTTACCTGCAGCGCCTGAGTCACGCGCGTAGGAAACTCCCGCCGCTGTTGCACTCGCGCCAGCTGCGCGTCGGTCACCGGTCCATCTCGAAACGATTCGGCCAGGATATTGGCCGTTGCCACTGCATCCTGGATCGCCAAATTGATTCCGACGCCTCCAGCCGGCGACATGGCATGCGCCGCATCGCCAATGCACAGAAGTCCCGGCCGATGCCACTTCCGCAGACGATTGATCTGCACCGTGAGCAGCTTAATTTGCTCCCAATCCTGCAACTCGTTCACGCGATCGCCAAGATAGGGCGCGATGCGCCATATCAGGTCCTGAAACGCATTCAGCCCGATCTGTTGAATGCTCTCGAAGGAACCCTTGGGGATAATCAATCCGCCTTGAAAATAATCGCCGCGATTGATCAGGATCAACACCCTGCCGTAATTCACATTTCCCAGCACTTGTTCCGGATCGCCTGCCCGCCGTGAAATGCGGAACCACAACACATCGATCGGCACGCCGAACTCCTGGACTTCGAACCCAGCCGCGTCCCGTGTCGTCGCATGCCGCCCGTCGCAGCCAACCACTAAGTCCGCCAGGATTTCCACCGGTCCCTCGGGCGTCTGGGCTTGCACTCCCACGATTGTTTGACCGGCTCGAATCAGGTCCACGGCCTCGTATTGCATCCGAAGTTGAAAGCTTGGGAACCGCTTGGCACGATCCGACAGAAAATTCAGAAAATCCCATTGCGGCATCAACGCGACGAACTTGCAATGCGCCGGCACATGCTGAAAATTGGCGGCGTCCAGGCGGTAACCGCCGATCAACGCGCCGGCGGACGTGAGCTGCTGATGCGGCAGTTTCAGGAATTCTTCCAACAACCCCAGCTCATACATCACATCGAGCGTCGACGGATGCACCGTGTCGCCGCGAAAATCCCGGTTGAAGTCGGCGTGCTTTTCGAGCACCATCACCGGCACGCCCTTTCGCGCCAGCAGGTACCCCAGCATTACGCCCGCCGGTCCTCCGCCCACCACGCAGCAGGTTGTTCGCAATTGGTCAGTTACCGCCAAGCGTTAACTAGCGCGCGTTGTCGTGATGTTCCTGGTTGACGTAATGGCCGGCGTCGTTGTCCACGCATGCTGGCGCTGCCTCCAGCGTGTCCATCTGAAGCGTCAAGATGCGGGAGATGGTCCATGGTTTCGCGAGGACGTCGGGATCCTCAGCCGTCATCTGGTACTGAATCGTATCTCCGACGCGCCGCAGGCGTTCCACCACGTGCAATTTCTTGCTGTGAAACAGTCCATTGTCGGCCAGCCAGTTATCGTCGTTCAATCGGGTCACATCCACAACCAGCGTGTCTCCATCCCAATGCCCAACCGAGTCGCCGTTGTCGGTAGAGTCCGTTTCCGGATCGGTGCTGTGAGCGCGGCCATCCAACGGAATCACTCGCCATTCATTGCCGGTTGAATCGGCGTAAAGAAAAACCATCTGCTTCGCGGTCTGGATGATCTGGTGCGGAGGCCCAATGCGAGGTACTCCCGGATTCATACAGTGCAAAGCATGGTCTTCTTTCACCTGATTGTCGTTAAAGAACTTTACTTTTGTTACGTACTGGGCCTTGTACTCGGGTAGCGGATCGGGCCGCGGGCGTGGCGGAGGCGGACCTCCAGCCGATGCGTTTGCCGGTCGCGGCGCCCCCCCGAAACCGAGCGCAAAGGACCCGTCGCCCACCGGATGTACCAGCTCTCCAAAAAAGTGATGCCACACGCCGTTCAGATCGGGATGTCCGTCCGCCGTTTTAGGCGTCGGCTTCGATGCGGCGTCCGGATACTTTAGGGCTTCCGCGACGTAGGAGGATGCCGGGGGACCATAATTCAGGTCCTGGCCGAAAACGCTTACGGTGACCATCAGGGTCGCCGCCAGCCCAAGTTGGAGTTTCATATATTCACCTCGCTGCTATTTTGCCGGACTCGGCGGTGCCGGAGCAGGAGCGTTTCCCCCGCCGAGGTTATAGAAATGACCATCCGGATAGGCCAGCTTCAGCAAAAAACCGAAGGCGTCGGTCCCATCTTTCGCCGGATACGCTGTAACCGTCGTCTCGGCGCCGTCGAGCAACTTCTCTTTTGTGAGGCCACTGCCTTTCATGAACATCGGAGGCACCGACTGCAGCCTCCACGTTGTGATCTTTCCGCTGTCGTCCTTCACATCTAAGTAAATGAAAATGTGCGGATTTACCCAGTCCACCTTGGATACAGTGCCCTTTAAGGTAATGACCTTCCCCGAGTCGAACTCGGCCGACACGGCGTGATGCGCAACCAGCGGCAGTGCGGCGGCGAGCGCTGCTACCGCGGCGAGCGCCAGACGTTTCTTTGTTCTCACGTCGATCTCCTTTGTCGATCCTTAGCTTATAACTTTCAGCGCGAACCGTGTCAAGCCCCACCCCGGCGCCGCGTCACCCACCGCCCACCCGTGCTACCTTCAGCTTTTGAATCTCACGCAGCTTTTCGATCTCTCTTTCCACGCCCGGCGCGCTCACACCGCGCTCGAGTTCCAGGGCGCCAGCTACACCTTCGGCGACATTGACGCACGCAGCAATCGGCTGGCCCGGTTGCTTGCTTACCGCGGCCTAAGAACGGGCGACCGCCTGTGCATCTATCTTGCGAATTGCCTCGAAATGGTCGACCTTTATCTGGCCTGCGTCAAGCTCGGGGTGATCTTCGTTCCCATCAACATCCTCTATCGCGAGCGCGAGCTCACCCACATCCTGACCGATGCCGAACCTGCGGCCGTCGTCTCCGCCACGCCCCTCCCGAGCGCCGCGCCGGTCTGGAGTCCAACGGATCTCTCGCGCGAAGCCGCCGCTTTCCCGAACGAACGGCCAGCGGTCGCCATCGACGGCGATACGCCCGCCGGCATCATCTATACGTCCGGCACTACCGGCGTCTCCAAGGGCGCGATCCTCACCCACAACAACTTCGCCGCGAACGCGCTGAATCTTCTTACCTGCTGGCAAATTTCGAGCGCCGATCGTTTCTTGCTCACGCTGCCGTTGTTCCATGTCCACGGCCTGGGCAACGGACTGCATTGCTGGCTCATCAGTGGCTGCCGCATGCGCCTGCTGGAACGGTTCGAGCATCAAAGAGCCGCGGCCGAGTTCCTCGAGTTCCGGCCGACGCTGTTCTTCGGCGTCCCAGCCATGTACGTCCGCCTTCTCGACATAGCGCCC